>JACCDO012199590.1_pt1 | contig 33652 bp, 15 predicted proteins | sample 7446101 | NCBI WGS metagenome assembly JACCDO01 (sample SAMN15323440, study PRJNA562643) | freshwater metagenome | isolation source: river surface water | place: USA:Blue River Watershed | collected 2017-08-16 | reverse complement strand
TTGTTTTAAATCTTTTTTTATTATTTTTTTTTTTTTTTTTTTTTTTGATTACTTATCTTTGTTAATAAAATTTTTATTGGTTTATTTAATTGATAAATAAAAACAATATCAAAAAATTTTTTCTTTTTAATATACTCTTATTTTGTGTATCTATGGCACAAAATGATTGAAATTTTAATATCAAGGAGAAACTTAAAAAAAAAATGTAGATAAAATATATGAAATTGATAATAAAAAATTTCGGAGATTTCTATTATTTATAGTAGTAACATAAGATATTATAATAATAAGCAACTAGTTTTAATGCTTGTTAAGAATCTCAACCGTTTAGTGTTAATGATGATAAGCATTAATACTAAAACGTTGGAATGATAGTCGTTATGTGAAGCATAATAAAGTTACAATTCATTATTATCAATCTTCGATTGATAATAATGAATTGCTATTGATAATTAATACAAATTAATTATCAATTGGGTTACTTTTATTTCGCAATGCGAAATGAAAGTAATTGTTTATTTTTATTTCTGCTTAAAATAATAATTATCCAATTGCGAATTATAAATTACTTTATTATGTTCTGTTGAATTAAGAAAATTGTTAAAAAAATATTATACTAAATTTTATTATAACAGAAAAGAGTTTATTCGTCAAAATTAGATATTATTTTTTTTTTTGTATTTATTTTTATCTAGAAAGTTTAGTATAAAAGTAATAACTTGATGACTTGATTAATAACTTGATGACTTGATTAATAACTTGATGACTTGATTAATAACTTGATGACTTGATTAATAAATTGTGACTATTATTCATACAATAAATAATATTAAAATTAGCTATTGTTTGTCTTCGATAATCAATAGCGATCTGTATAATAGAATAGCTGACCTAGAATATGACTTCAATTGATTATATGAGTATTAATATTTAATAGCATTAATCTCACATAAAACTATTTTTTTCCATTTGTTTATATATCCACAAAACTAGATAATATAAATACAATGTTTATTTATGCTATTAATTTTAAATATAAGTAGAGTGCTAGAGATAGCGATTGCTCAATTTTAGAGCAATCGCTATCCCTTTTTTTATAAAAGCAAACTATCTACAAATAAATATTGATTTTATTAAGATATAATATCGAATTATTAATAATAATTAAATAAACTATTTAGCTCTTTTATTGAAAGATTTTGGTTTATTAACAGTTGCTGATTTAAAAATTTTTTGAACTTTTTTATTAGTAGTTTGTACTTGTTTAATACGACCACGTAATTTTTGTGCTAAACGAATATATGTTAATAATTGTGTTAAAATATATTTAATAGAATTACGAGAATCATCGTTTGCTGGAATAATGTGATCCGCTAATGTTGGATTACAGTTTGTATCAACAATGTTTAACATTTTAATACCCATTTTTTTGCATTCACGAACTGCATTCATATTTTCTTGTTGACCAATAACAATAGCAATATTGTTAGAAATTTGTTTACGTGTTAATTTAGTCATATTTGCGATACCACCAAAATATTTTAATAAACTTTGCCATTTTTTCTTACGCGCTGCTGCAGTTTTTTTAGATTTAGTGCGTAATTTAGCATCATAAATTTTATCAATAGAATATTTCATTTTTGGATCTACTAATCGACGCATTACTAATTGAACTGTTTGTTGAATATTTTGTTTTGCTGCATTAGCTTCTACTGGATTTAAAGAACCTACTGCTTTATAACGGATTGCTAAAGCTTTTACTCTAGGAATAAAGCTTAATAAACGACGTTGAGCATCTAAACGAACTAATTTATTTTTTACAATAGAAACAATTTTTTGTTCAATTGCTAATTGTGTACGAACTGTTACCAATTCTTTAGAAATTGCTTGTTTTAATGCTACACGTTTTGCAAAAATTTCTTTTTGCTCTACTAATTGTTTTTGTGTTTGATTAATTTCTTTAGATAATTCTTGTACTTCATTATATAAAGTTTTAATTCTTTCTTTTAAATAGCTACTAGATTGACTAAATTTAATTAATAATTTGCTGAATACAACAAGATTACCTTTTTCAGATTTTGCTTTGCTTAATGATGTTGTTTCATCCGTTTGTGAACGCATTGCTAAAATAATTTTATTAAATAAATCTTTTTGAGGATTAGGAACAATAGCTAATGATGACATTTCTGGATTCATAGTAACAAATTTTGTTAATTGAGCATATGGACCCACAAAAGCGTTTTGACCTTGTTGTTGAGCTAATTTATTTAACTGTAAGCTTAAAACTAATAAAGCTTTAAATTCACTTAATTTAGTACGTTTTAAACTATATTGAGAAATTAATTGTTGATATTTATTTTGTAATTGTGTTACATTACTAAATAATTGTTGGTTTGTTTTCTCTAATTGTTCACTTTTCGCTAAAAGTTGTTGACGTTTAGTAAATAATAATTGAGCTTTTTCAATTAATTGTTGACGTTTTTGTAATAAAAGATTACTACGAGTTTGTAAAGACATAGCAACCCAGTTACCATTTTGTTGGCTATCACTATTCATTTGAATTCGTTTTAATACAGAACGTCCAATTTGAACTAATAATTTTGTTTTTGTATTTAATTTATCTAATTTGCTTAAAAAATATTGTTTGATACGTTGACGTTTTTGTAAAATTTTACTCATAATTTCTTGTTTTTGTTGTAAAATTGGACGAATTTTAGAAATAGATTTTACAATTGTTTTCCAGTTTGTTAACATACCTCCAAGCCAACGAGTATTTACAAAGAAATTTTTACTAAATAATGCAGCACGAGCAATTAATCCAGCAGAAATTTTACTTGTACCAACAAATAAGAATGTACGTCCTTTTGCTGCATACTTACTAACTGCTTTTAAAGCTTGCTTTAAGCATTGGCGTGTTTTTAATAAGTTTACAAAATAACGACCGTTTTTTACAACTGGACGTGCTACAGCTACTTTATTAGATTGTACTGTAGTTGTATTAAAAGAATTTGTACGAGTTGTTGCCCATAAATACTTTTTCATATTTGCTTGGCATTTAACTGTTTTTTCACCAAAATGTAAGCCATTTTTTACCATTTGACGAATTGTTTGGCGAGTACGTTGTTTTAAGATTAAAGAAGAAACTGGAGCAAGTTTAATAACTTTTGCTAATAAAACAGGTACACTATTAATATTAGCATTTAACGCTTTAGTAACTTGAATACGAACACGTTGACCAGCTTTTGAACCTAAACCTAAACGAACTAAAAGCACAGCAGAGTCATTATTTGCTCGCATTTTAATTGCTACAAATTTACCGTAACGTGGGGCATTTAAAGGTACTGTAATTGTTGCCATACTACCCACTTTTAAGCTAGATGTGCTTGTTCTGGAGGCTAGATCTGTTTGTCTTGTTGATGCTTCAACAATTTTTGCAAAACCATAATTTTTCTTTAAACGAGTAATAACTACGGAATAATCAGAACCAACGCTAGCATTTGGAACAATTAATGGATAAACTTTACCTCCAATAGAAAGTTCAGCTTGGCCACTACCTAATGGTCCTGCTTTTGTAATACGAACAGACATTTCTTTACCTAAAATATTTGGTAAAGAAATAGATTCAGTTTTAATTGTTTTAATTTTACGACCAATAGCATATTTAATTTTGCTCGTTACTGATTGTAATTTTGTAATTTCAATTTGAACTAATTCGCCAATTTTTGTTTGTGGAACAAATACAGAAATATCTCGAGATACGGATGCAATACCAATTCCATTTGGACTTAACGCTGTAATTTCTACATCACAAATAGTTCCAATTGCAATATTTTTTTTCGTTAAAGACTTTGAAAAATTACGTTCATTATTTTTATATTGTTTTGAACGATTCATTGTTGTTTGTTTTTTTTCCATTATTTTAATAAATCTTTTTTCAATTATTTTCTATATTATTTTTTACGTTGTTTATCCTATCGTTCTAAGTAGAGCGATTGCATTTGCTATCGCTTATGATTAATCTAAAAATATTTCATCTTCAGATAGAGCGTATCGCTACTATCAATCTTCGATTTATAGTAGGATACTACGTGTTCTATCCGTTATTTATACAGTTAAGCATGTATTATAGCAGATTATAATTATTAATGAATGTTAATAATTAAGAATCGCAATTAATAATTTTAGCCAATTATCAGTTGGAATCCTATTATCAATTGAAAATTGATAATTGCGATTTCGCATCTTTATTTAATAAAAATGCTCAATCCTTTTTTATTTCACTTTGTGAAATAAAGAGCTTCTAATAACTACCATTAACTCGGATAAGCCTTTATAGGCGCTATCAAACGGGTTATCCTATTATAATTATTTAAAATATATAACTATCATTATATAAATACGAATAAAATTTATAGTTCGGATTTAGAACAGAGGAAAGTGTGATTTATAGAGATCTATTACTAAACGTAAAATTGATTGAGTTCAATTATATAATATAAGCTCTATTACGATTATTTTCTTTTTTACATGATAATAATTAAATTATAATAAAAAAGTATATATATATAAATATGTAATTAGATAAGCGCAAAAAACTCTATACTAAACAGTTAACAGTTATTTAATATATCTAATCACTCTATATCGAGCAATGGTACTCGTTATTGCTAGTTATATTGTTCTATTTGCTACTGCAAATAGAACGATCATATTGAAACAAAAGTTAAACTAGATAATGGTATTGGATTATCTAACGCTCATCTCGTAACTGAAATTTCTAATAGTAACATTTTACTAGATTTCTAATTATCTAAAAAAACCGCGTTCTTTACTTACAAAAGGCAATAACCCCATAACACGAGCACTTTTTACTGTTTTAGCTACAAATCTTTGTTGTTTTGCACTTAAACGAGTTTGTCTTCTTGGTAATAATTTACCACCAATACTGATATAATATTGTAAAAGACCTGTATTTTTATAATCAATTAAACGACGGTTATAAAAAGTTTTTTCAGGTTTATCTTTTAATAAAATAGTTAATGATTTAGCAGGAATTAGTGGTTTAATTGGTTTTTGTGCTTTTGTTGCTCGTACATCTGTAGAAGGTAAAACATTATTACCTAAAGATAAATTTCTAGTTTTACCATTAATTTGAGAAGTATTACTAGCGGAATTTAATGGAGCAATCATGCTATTCTTAGTATTAGTAATACTAGAATTATTATTAATTTTTGTAACTTTAGCTAAGCCACCTTTAGATTTTGTTTTTTTTTGTTTACGAGATAATAATTGTGTTAATGATAAAACACGATTTGTTTTTGTAGTTGTTGTAGTTTTCATACTTTAGAAATTGTTATAATCATTTTTCTAAAAGTAAAAGATCATGTAAATATTTAGTTGTTTTCTTCTATATTAATTTATTATAGTTCTTTTCTTTTAGTTCTATAAACTTGACTAAAAAATAAATATAAGTTTTTTGAGAGGTATATATAAAAAAATTATAATTTCATATTATATTGATTAACTGAGTGTTATTAAAATAATCGATTATTTATTATAATTGAAGAATAATGAGCAGTAGTAACTACTATAACCCTAGTTTTTACTATTTTAGTTTATAATGATTATTATTACCAATAGTTTGAATTAGAGCGATTGCATCCACAATTGCTTTTGTAGTATCGCTACTATACTATGCGTTATCAATTCAGTTATGCATTTATGTGTAATAAATATTGTTAACTAAAGTTTCTTAATAAATAGGTACCTTATAAGAGTGATAGATTATAATAAGCGTAAATAGATTATAGAATATTTCAAATAAATATATTGAATTAAAAAAAAGGTTAATATGGTTAAAATTACTAAAATCTTCCTAATAGGGTTATATTATAAGGATGGATAAAGTAAAGATAATAGAATATTTTAAAGTTGCTGACATCTGTATTTTTAACACAGATGTCAGCAACTTTAAACTTTATTCAAAATGAATTAATTAATTAATTATTGAATAAAGTCTATAAAGTTTTTATTAAGTTAACCTACTGCAATAATACGTGCTTCGAAGAAACTCCATGTAGTTGCAATACCACCTAATAAATAGTGTGCTACACCTACAGCACGACCTTGTGTAATGGAAAGAGCACGAGGTTGAATAGCTGGTGCTACTTTTAACTTGTTGTGGCTCCATAAGATACTTTCGATAAGTTCTTGCCAGTATCCACGACCAGAGAATAAGAACATTAGACTAAATGCCCAAATAAAGTGAGCGCCTAAGAAAATTAAACCGTATGCGGATAAAGAAGAACCATAAGATTGAATAACTTGAGAAGATTGAGCCCATAAGAAGTCACGTAACCAACCATTAATCGTGTTCGCACTTTGTGCGAAGTTACCACCTGTAATGTGAGAAACACCAGAAGCTGTAACTGTACCCCAAACATCAGATTGCATTTTCCAAGAGAAGTGGAAAATTACTACGGATAAAGAGTTGTACATCCAGAATAAACCTAAGAATACATGGTCCCAAGCAGAAACTTGACATGTACCACCACGACCAGGACCATCACAAGGGAAACGGAAACCTAAGTTAGCTTTATCTGGGATTAAACGAGAACTGCGTGCATATAGGACACCTTTTAATAGAATTAAAACAGTTACGTGGATTGTAAATGCATGTACATGGTGCTAAGTTCTTTATATATATAAAGAACTTAGTTGGACTATATCATCACCGTTTTATTTATTTGTATATATATATATTAATTTAAACTCAAAAAAATAAGAATATTAGCAATATTTTTTTATTATTATCAATTAATTTTCCTATCATTCGTTAGATTATTTTATATACAGCAGCTATATAACTAATTAAAGATCACTAGAGTTACTTATAGCTTGTGTATTATCTGAAGATTTGTCAGCGTTTATAATTTAATCGGAATCATCTTCATCATTTGCAATTAAATTGAAATCATTTTGAATGTCAGTAGTTAATTGTGTTTCTGTCAAAGCTTCTAAAAGTTTCGCTAATTTTTTATATGAGCGTTCACTAAGATGTAAACCACGTTCTTGATAGCCATGAACACGAACCCATCGTAAATAATCAATATAACGGTCTTGTAATCTTAATTGGTACTTTGAAAAATATTTCATTAAAACTTTTCGAGGTTCAATAGCTGTTATTTCCATTCTATTATACTTTTTAGTAGAATGGCCACTTGTATGGGATTCATTAATTTTATTTTTTGCGCCAGTAAGTGTTTTTATTTTATCTAAAACAGGATATTCTCCTTTTTGAGTAATATAGTATCTTAGTTGAAATCCATAGCGAGGTCGACCATCAGGTAATTTACTATGATAAAAATCTCTTGTAGCATTAGTAGAAAAACCTCCATCCGCGTCTGTAAAACCAGATAACCAAGCATTATCTAATGAAACATCCATAGTCCAAGGTTTTAAAGCTATAGAGGTATTTTCGTCAAACCAATATTTATTGATAAATTCTAGCCAATGAATAAAACGTTCACGACGCTTTTCTAAGACTAAGTTTCCATTAAATAAATGAACTAAACGAAGAATATTATCACGTTTCGATGTTCGCCATACCCAATATATTGATCCATCTTTATTTACTTTTTGGTCTACCTGACCAAATCCAAGATTGGTTTTGATATAATAAAGGATTTTAGGGTCTTTTTGAGTAATTTCAAAGTCTGCACGTAATGGATCATCAGAATAAAACCATGAAGGGTTATCTTTTGTTCGAGCTATATAAGAACCATCACCTTCTACAAAACCAATAAACCAATAGAAAAAATCATCATTTACATAAAACTTATGTTCAGGTGAATATTTCTTAAAGTCATCAAAAGGTGAATTTACAGAATTATCTCTATTGGTGCAGTTACAAGTATATTTTTTATTTTGTTTAATGTTATATGAAAAATCTAAAGTATAAAAATTATTAAATAGATAAATAATTTCAATGATAGCTTGGATTATATAATGAAAATTGTGAAAACGAAAGATAAAAGCTTGATTTATTAAATGAGTTATTGGTCTGAAATAGATAAGATTAATAATAAATTGTTTATATATATAAGGACTAGTAAAATAAAATGGCGTTTCGCGTGTAGTCTCTGAGGATCCTATTTGTATATAGTTGTATTTAGTATGATTTGAACAAATAGTTTCCTGCTGATTGAACCTAGCATGAAGATTTTCCCATATTCCTATAATATAGATGAAGCTAATTATTAAATATGGACTCCAGCCTAAAGCGGTTTGTTCCAGCATATAGCGAAATTTTACATGGTCCACCCTTTGAACCATAAAGTCAGCTGTACCTAAAGAAATAGGCATCATTGCTACTTTACCAGCAACAGCTACTAAATCACCACCCCAAGCAGCACTTGTGGAAGCTAATGCGTTAGGAGCAGTAACACCTGGAGCTAAGAAGTGAGTATTTTGAACCCATTGTGCAAAAACAGGTTGTAATTGGATAGCTGTATCACTGAACATATCTTGTGGACGACCTAATGCGGACATAGTATCGTTATGGATATATAAACCAAAACTGTGGAAACCTAAGAAAATACATACCCAGTTTAAGTGAGAAATGATAGCATCACGGTGACGAATTACACGGTCTAATAAGTTGTTATAGTTATTAGTTGGATCATAATCACGTACCATAAAAATAGCTGCGTGTGCACCAGCACCAACAACACAGAAACCACCGATCCACATATGGTGTGTGAATAAAGATAATTGTGTTGCATAATCAGTAGCTAAGTATGGGTATGGAGGCATAGAATACATGTGATGAGCAACGATAATGGATAAAGAACCGAATAAAGCTAAGTTAATAGCTAATTGTGCGTGCCAAGAAGTTGTTAAAATTTCGTAAAGACCAGTATGACCTGCGCCAGTAAATGGACCTTTATGAGCTTCTAAGATTGCTTTCATACTATGACCAATACCCCAGTTTGTGCGATACATATGACCTGCTACGATGAATAAAACTGCAATAGCTAAGTGGTGGTGAGCTTCGTCACTTAACCATAAACCACCTGTTACTGGGTTTAATCCACCTTTAAATGTTAAGAAATCACTGTATTCACCCCAATTTAATGTGAAGAATGGAGCTAAACCTTTAGCAAAGCTTGGATATAAGTCTGCCATGATAGCACGGTTTAACATTAAATCATGAGGTAATGGAATTTCTTTAGGATCAACACCTGCATCTAATAATTTGTTAATTGGCATAGAAATGTGAATTTGGTGACCAGCCCAAGCTAAGCTACCTAAACCTAATAAACCAGCTAAGTGGTGGTTTAACATAGATTCTACGTTTTGGAACCATTCTAATTTCGGAGCTGCCTTATGATAGTGGAACCAACCAGCGAAGAACATAGCTGCCGCCATTACTAAACCACCAATAGCTGTAGCATATAATTGTAATTCACTCGTAATACCGCTAGCACGCCATAATTGGAAGAAACCAGAAGTGATTTGAATACCGGAGAAACCTCCACCAACATCACCATTTAAAATTTCTTGACCTACTACAGACCAAACTACTTGAGCACTTGGTTTGATGTGTGTTGGATCAGTTAACCATGCTTCATAGTTAGAGAAACGAGCACCATGGAAATACATTGTTAGGTAAAAATTCTTTTCCTTTAAGATCCGAGCTTGCTAATTTTATAGCACACGGCTCATGTTCGTTAGAAAAATTAAAGTCGAAAAACTCGGTCTTTAAGCTAATTAATTTCAGTGTATTAAATTTATATATTTATAATAAGTTAATAACTTATTTTTAACATATTATTTTATTATATAACTAAGAAATCTGTACTATTTATATTATAACATTTTTATTTAAAGAAGATAAATTTTCATTGGAAGTATTTATATAATTAATACACTTTTCATTTTTCTAAAAATATATTAATTATATAACTACTTCCAATAAACTAATGAAACAAATTTATAATTTTTTAATAAACATTAAGCTTTACGAGTTACTACTTGGTAGCGTGCTTTTGCACGTTTGTATGTAAAGTTAGCTTCAACTTTTGTTTTTAAATCTGTTGCATTTTCTAAATTTGTTTTTGCATTTTCAAAATTTGTTTTCGCTTCCTCCACATTAATGGATTCTGCAGTTTCTGCTTCATTTGCTAATACTGTGATTTGGTTGTTTTTAACTAAAGCGAAACCTCCCATAATCGCAAAAGCTTTCCATTGTTCTTTAGAGCGAATTAATAAAGAACCTACATCTAAACCTGTAACTACAGGAGCATGACCACGTAATACACCCATTTCACCAGTTTCTGTAGCTAAAATAACTTCATCAGCAGAACCTGTAAAAAAAGGTTTTTCTGGTGTTAAAATAGAGATTTGTAAACTCATAATAAGAAAAATATTATTTTTGTCTAAATATGCTTAAATAATATAATACATTTAAAGGAATAAGCAATATTTAGATATGTCTTCATAACTGTACGTAAATATATATATTATATATTCTCTAATAGATGACCTTCATTTTACTGAGTGAAATGAAGTCATGAGCTATTGTTTAGAATTAATGCTTAGCAGCGTTAGTTCTAAACAATAGCTCATAATAGTTAATGCTATCTCACTTTGCAATAGGATATTAATAAATAACATCCATTATAAAAGGCATAATCATTATAGATTTAAACGCTAAACAAACCCTTTTTATTGCAATTGAAATATTCAAATTTTATTCATCATTATAATATGAAAAGTTACAATAACATGTTTTTCAATATCATTATTTATAATTAGTGATGAAAATTTAAAAATATTTATTCCGCAACAGCGTTAATAATTAATTGTGGTTTTTTAGCGTACATAGCGTTTGCTAATGCCATTTTGTATAATTCTTCACGTTTACGAATTGCAAATCCTTGTTTTTTATATGCATCTAAAATTTCTGTTTTAAGTTTTGTAACAGTACTTTGACCAGAACGTTTTTGGCAGCCTTGAAGAATCCAAGATAAAGCGGCTGCTTTGGCGCGCTCACCAGCAGGGTTAATACTAGGTACCATTTGAATAGCTCCAGCACGACGTCTTGGTTTTACTTCAACTTTAGGAGTTACGTTTTCTAATGCTGTTTCAAATACTTCAACAGGGTTCTGGTTTACAGCATTACTTACTTCTTTTAATGCACTATAAACAATTCTATAAGCTAAGGCTTTTTTACCATTTTTTAAAACACGATTTACTAGCATGGATACAGAAACACTATTATAAATTGGATCAGGTAATAAAGTACGTTTCGTATTTAAGGGGCGACGAGGCATATATAAAAAAAATTATTTGTGTAACCAACTAGTCAAATCAATAGTATACTTATAATTATTAATAGGTAAATAATTAATAAAAGCATATGTTATGGTATGCTCTGCATACCTTATATAAAGGCTAGTGCGATAGCATTCGCTATCGCACTAGCGATAAGTATTAACTTTACTAAAAATAAAGTTTAGGAATTTATTTAAGTATTATTAATTGCAATAAAATAATTACTTAAATAAATTGTGAAATTAATGCTTTGGAATTTTATAAAGTTAAACAAAATATAAGTTTTAATAAAATTACCAACTTGCTTTAGTAACACCAGGTAATAAACCTTGATGTGCTAATTCACGAATAACATGACGAGATAAACCGAAGTCACGGAAGTAACCTCTACTACGACCTGTTATTTGACAACGATTATGTAATCTAACTGCGGAACTATTACGCGGAAGTTGTTGTAATTTTCTATGTAAAGTTAGTTTGTCACGTAATGAAGTTGCTTCTGAAATTTGTTGTTTTAATAAAGAACGTTTTTGTGCATATTTCATAACTAAACGTTGACGTTTTAGTTCTCGTTGAATTAAGCTTTTCTTTGCCATAATATTGACATATAAAAAAGTTTAATTAATTTATTTTCAAGTTTATACTAATTATATCATGAAAAAAATATAATTAAACAAGATTTTGAATATACGTTATTAATATAGTTTTTAATAGATATAATTTTGTTATAATATCGTATTTATAAAGTAAATAATTATAAAATTATTAATTTTTTATAAATTTCAAAATCTTTATTTGTTTTAATAATCACAGAATATAGTTATATTATTATTTACTATACAAATAATTATATAGCTTCCTATCTTCCACCTTTTTTTTTATTAACGATTGGAAAATTACAAATGATCAATTGAGAATTAAATAGTTTGATTTTTTAGATATAAACAATAAAACTAATTAATTCATAGCTGTTTATCAAAGATAAATAGCTAGATATACTATGAATTATTACCACTATTTAGTATTAATAATGCATAGACTATTAAAATAACTACGATTAAAGCTTATGAACTTGAATCATAGTTATCATAATTATAATATTTAGAATTAACAGTGATAAGCATAAATTCTAAATAGTAGCGATTCCTCTCGTTAATCATATATTAACAAGAGCGGATCTCTATTAGCGTTTACGATGATAAGCATAAAAGCTAATTGGCTATTCCAATTATCAATCGAAGATTGATAATTGCGAAGCTCTACTAGCATTAATGCTATTAAATATTACCATCGTTAATGCTCACTGGCGATTCTACATAAGCAATTGGATGAGATACGCGTTATTAACATAGAGTTAAGCAAAAAATAACGCATAATATTACTTTAATATCATATTGACGATTATTATTTGTCAATTATTGTATATTTTGCATACAATAAGTTCAAAATCTAATTGTTTAAATAATCATTAACATTTCTTTTATAAGAACTTTAAATTAAATGAACTTAGCTATAGTAAATATCTAATATTTATAATATAAATAGTTATAATTAATTTAAATATTAATTATAGCTATATTAAATAATATCACCTTCATACTTTTTATATCGATTATAAAAATTAGTTTAATAAGCAGTTAATATCATAAAACTAATGATCTATTCTCGAGTGCTGTATTAACTATACTGATTATATAACTGCTACTATAGCTTTTGCTGTAAATATACCAGATAAAGTTGATGAGCGATAGCTAATGCTATCGCACTAGCAATTGGACATTAGTAAATAATTTAAAGATTAATAGTCTTATACCTATTTATAGGTTTAAGATATTATTGTTTAGACTTAACGCTTATTAGTTTAAATATTAAGGACAATAGGAGGAGCTACACCCTATTTACAAAAATCATAATAAATATTTCATAGGTTATTATAATTATTATCCTACTTTTGATAGGATAATAACACGTTGTATGATCAATTAAAGGTCGATAATGGATGATTAGTATATTATCAATCTTTACTCGATAATATACTAATCATCCATTAATAACAAGAATTAATCTTGTGCACTTGCTGTTTTAACATAAAGAATTAATAAGAAAGATGTAGGAATAATGATAAATAAAGCAGTTGCAACTAATGCTAAGATGTTTACTTCCATATTTAAAGATAAGAACGGAGAAAGTACTAAATATATTAAATAAAAAATGCCTTTAAATTATATTATTTTCAAAGCATAAACGTTAGATCGAAAATGATTGAAACTTTAATATCAGTGACGAGTTAAGTCACAAATTATAATAATTTTATAAAAGTTAAATGAAGCAATAAGATAAATAGCTAGTGTTTATTTGATAAACAATTGCAATTTATATTTATAATTAAAATGGTTAACATTAATTTATAGCGTCAATATACAGGAATAGAAAGCCCTAATGTTGCATTCGTTATAGTATCCTACTATCAATCTTCGATAGATAGTAGCGATACGCTCTTATTAATCTCTGATTAATAAGAGGTATCCAACTGTTTATCTTTGATAAACAGTTGCGATTTCGCATCTTTATTTAATAATAAAGATGCTCAATCTGAAGATGATTAATATTTAGATAGAGCATCCAACAATCAATCTTCGATTGATTGTTGCGATGCTCTATCGCTATTATCAATCTTCGATTGATAATAGGATACTAAACGCGCTATGCATTAGTAGTACGTTATGACAAGCAATTAGCATTTACACTTATAAGAATAAACGCTAATTGATTATAATAATTCTGGTTTTAATATTATAGATTTATATTCGAAAAGTGCCATTGCTAATAATGAAAACTCATTTTTTAATTTGAGAAAAAGCCAATTTTGAAATATTTTTTCTAAATGTACCATATATGGATAAAAACAAAATATATAATAATTTTCTCTAATTGCTTAAAAATTTAACAATTAATTTATTTTCGCTCAGCGAATTTATAAATTTTTATTCGTTTAATATTTTTTTAAATTAAAATTAAACTACAAAAGAGTTGAAAATACCTACTAAGAATACTAATAAGAACCAAACGCTTACACCGGATAAAACAATACGTTTGTTTTCAGCCCAACCATTAGGAGTTGCGAAAACTGTTGGTACTCCTACTACTAAACCGAAAGAAACTACTACAAGAGCAAATAATGCAAGTTGAAGAATAGATGTCATGGATTTTTCCTGATTTCTAGACGTTATGATTTTTTGGAAAGTTAAGGAAATTAATTATTTTTTTTTTTTAATTGTTACCTTCATTTCGCATAGCGAAATGAAGTTATAATAAAAGTTTAGTTATTATTTGCATTATAACTATTTGCGCTTAAATTTTTTCTGAAACAACAATTAAAATTATTAGATAATTAATTTTAAGAATCAAATTTCTTTTATAAACAGAATACTTTTATGCTTCATTGATAAAAAATCTACTTTCCATGTGAAAGTCCACGCTAAGATAATATATATTATATATATATATTCAATAAGCATATCCTAATAAGGAACCTACTAAAAAGGCTAATAAGGAATTTATGGTTAAATCAAAAAATTTCGTTATTTTTTTTGTTTTTAATAAATATATGTATATAATATTATCATACTTTTTTTCAGGATAACAAGCATTATTTATAATATATATAAAATACAAAAAAATTTCAGGTAATGTCGCGGCTGCGACATCACGAACAAAGTAAGTACTTTATTTACCTTAGAATAAAGATTGTTATTATAACTATTTAGTAAGCGTTTAAAAAAATAATTATACTAGCTTACAGGATATTTAAGCTTAATAGTATAAACGCTAAACAATCTCGATAAATATGTAAAGTTAATGCTATAAAGTGCTCACTTCACAAATTATTCTAAAAATAGAAAGATAATCTTGTGTTAATTTAATTACTGTTAAAAATAGATAGAGTAAAGTAAATTATATTATTTATTTAAAAACCCATAACTATGTAATCCTTCACCTAATAAATTTACACCTAAGAAACAAATCCAAACTGTAATAAAACCAACAGAAGCCATAATAGCAGACTTACGACCTTCCCAGCCACGTGTAATACGTGTATGTAAATAAATAGCGAATACTAGCCATGTTAAAAGAGCCCAAGTTTCTTTTGGATCCCAACTCCAATAGCTACCCCATGCTTCATTTGCCCAAACAGCACCGGATAAAATTCCAATAGTTAATAATGGAAAACCCAAACCAATAATACGATAACTTAAATTATCTAAAGTTGAAATAATATTTTTAGTTAAAAATTTATTAGAATTTGTAACTTGTGTTAAATCGTCAGTTACAACTTTATTTTTTAATGAACCAATAAAATTATCTACTACTAGATAAGCGATTGAAAATAAAGAACCAATAATTAATGCAGCGTAGCTTGTTATCATTACTGTAACATGCATCATTAACCAATTAGATTGTAAAGCAGGAACTAAAGCAGAACCGTGCTGCATTTCATCCGGTAAACTAAAACTAGCAAAAGCGTTGATGCATAAAGTACTTGATGCAGTAATAGAACCAAATAAGTTAGAAGCTAAATTAGAAAAATTGTTTTCTGTACCAAAAACAAAATTTTGTGTTATAAAATGAATAGTTACGCAAGAAAGAGATAAAAAAATTAATGATTCATATAAATTGCTTAACGGAAAATGCCCAAATTCTTTCCAACGAATTAATAATAAAGATAGCAATGAAAAAAAGGAAATAAAAATTGCAATATTTGGGATGATTATTTGTTTATTCGTATTTATGCTTACTACTGTTTGTTCAGAAGTATTTGCTAATATAGCAGCTGGTGTGCTAAAACTAATACTTAATTGATACCAATAATAAAACATTGTTAATAATAAAATAAAAAAAGAAAAATTAGCTAAAAAAATCTCAATTTGTAAAAACATAATAAAATTTAATAAAATTATAATTTAGGTTTTTATTTGCTAAATAATTATTATGACTATAATATCAAAAAATAGAAAAATAAGTATTTCCTTATATCAACCTATCCTCTTAATAGTATAAATTATTAAGAATCCAACTATTTAGAATTAACGCTGAGAAGCATTAATTCTAAATAGTTGCGATTCGCTATCGTTTATCTTCGATAAACGATTGGAATCCAACTGTTTATTTTTAATAAACAGTTGCGATTTCGCATCTTTATTATTTAATAAAGATGCTCAATCCAACTATCAATCAAAGATTGATAGTTGCAATTCGCTATCGATAATTAACTAAAATTAGTTAATTATCGGTTGGAATCCAACTGTTTATCAAAGATAAACAGTTGCGATTTCGCATCTTTATTTAAATAAAGATGCTCAATCTTTTTTATTTCGCTCTGCGAAATAAAGTTATTATATTAATTATAAATATTCTGTTGATAATATATAATAACTTGACCTTATATCAAAGTATAGCGAAAGCTGATTAATATTAGTTAGAACATGCCTAAGATGGCTATAGTAGAAATAATAGGGCGACATTTTATAGCGCTCATGTCATAACTGGTATTATTGTAACTAAAATTCCTAGCGTTTATCCAATTATTTATACTACAATAAGCCAAGAGCTTTTCAGTATCTTAATTGTTCGTCAAAGACTAATAATTAATTATCCTAATAGGTCACATGAGTATTAACGCTAAATTTAATCAATTGCGAATATAGCAATATAAATCATAAATAGATCAATTTAATTTCCCCACTTAATAATAGATATTTCAACTGTTCGTAAATAATAAACTGTTACGAATATCAACTTTTTGTTTATCAGAAGATAAACAAAAAGTTGATATTATCCTAAATTCTTTCATAGAAGTAAATTATTATAAAATCTCTACTATTTTTATTTAAATGATTTTATTAAAATGAAAGAGTAACAAATACTTTGATATAAATAGCGAATTTTGTAAAGTCAACGCTTATAGTGTAAACATCTCATATGGAACCTTTAGATTAAAAAAAGTACTAGTGACTTATTATATAATCTTATAATTTTAAGATTATATATTTTTAAAAGAAGCAGAATGGCTCTAGCTTTTTTACATAAACAATCCTGTTTATCTTACTATTAATTCTATTGAAAAAAGTTACTACGATTTTGATACAAATTATAAAAAATAAATATTTTAATAATAGATTTTATCATTATTTAATGCTTTGCATATAATATGATGGCCTTATATTAATTGGTATTAACGCTGCTAAGCATTAATGCTAATTAATATAAGACTGCATAAAGCTTTATAAAAAGCTTTATGCAGGCCTTAGCATCTTCGAAGCTAAGACTGTATTTTACGGTTATAATGACTGCTAAGCCATTATAACCGTAAAATACAGGCCAATATGTATTCATTTTTATAAAAATGAATACATATTGTTTATTTGATAAGTAAATGGTTAAAAAAGGGTTTAACCGAAACGACCAGATGTAGAAGCTAATAAGAACGCTGCGTATGTAAAGATATAACCAACAGAGAAGTGAGTTAAACCAACTAAACGAGCTTGAACAATAGAAAGAGCAACTGGTTTATCTTTCCAAGCAACTAAGTTAGCTAATGGAGTACGAGTGTGAGCCCAAGCTAATGTTTCGATTAATTCCGCCCAGTAACCACGCCAAGAAATTAAGAACATGAAACCTGTTGCATAGATTAAGTGGCCAAAAAGGAAGATCCACGCAAATACAGATAAACTGTTCATACCAAATGGGTTATAACCGTTAATTAACTGAGAAGAGTTTAACCATAAATAGTCACGTAACCAACCCATTAAATAAGTGGAAGACTCATCGAATTGAGCAGCGTTACCTTGTAATAATGTTAAAGATTTCCAGTGGAAATAGAATGTAACCCAACCAATAGTATTTAACATCCAGAATACCGCTAAGTAGAAAGCATCATATGCGGAAATATCACATGTACCGCCACGACCAGGACCGTCACAAGGGAAGCTGTAACCAAAATCTTTTTTATCTGGCATTAACTTAGAACCACGAGCGTCTAATGCACCTTTAACTAAAATTAAAGTTGTAGTGTGTAAACCTAATGCAATAGCATGGTGTACTAAGAAGTCACCAGGACCGATTGGTAAGAATAAAGAGTTTGTTGGACTGTTAATAGCGTCTAACCAACCAGGTAACCATAAGCTTTGGCTTGCAGAGGAAGCTGCGCTACCTGTAGAGGAAAGAAGTACATCAAAACCGTATAATGTTTTACCATGAGCAGCTTGAATCCATTGAGCAAATACTGGTTCAATTAGAATTTGTTTTTCTGGAGTACCAAATGCTTGCATTACGTCATTATGTACATATAAGCCTAATGTATGGAAACCTAAGAATAAAGATACCCAGCTTAAGTGAGAAATAATTGCTTCTTTATGTTCTAACATACGAGCTAATACGTTTCCTTTATTTAATTCTGGATCATAGTCACGGATAAAGAAAATTGCACCGTGAGCAAATGCACCACACATAATGAAACCAGCAATATATTGGTGGTGAACATAAAGAGCAGCAGAAGCTGTGAAATCATTTGCTAAGAACGCATAAGCTGGTAAACTGTACATATGTTGTGCAACCATAGAACAAATAGTACCTACGGACGCCAACGCTAAACCTAATTGGAAGTGTAAAGAATCATTTACTGTATCAAAGATTCCTTTGTGTCCAGCACCTAATCGTTGACTTGGAGCTGTATGAGCTTCTAAAATAGCTTTCATACGGTGACCAATACCAAAGTTAGTACGATACATATGACCAGCAATAATAAAAATTACTGCGATTGCTAAATGGTGGTGTGCCATATCAGTTAACCATAAACTTTGAGTTTGTGGGTGGAAACCACCGATGAATGTTAAAATAGCAGTACCTGCACCAGTAGAAGTATTAAATAAGTGGCTAGCTGTATCAGGGTTTTCAGCGTAAGCTGCCCAGTTACCCGTAAAGAATGGAGTTAGACCAGCTGGGTGAGGTAATACTGTTAAGAAGTTGTCCCAACCTACGTGTTGACCACGAGATTCTGGGATAGCTACGTGTACTAAGTGACCAGTCCAAGCTAAGGAACTAACACCAAAAAGACCACCTAAGTGGTGGTTTAAACGAGATTCAGCATCTTTGAACCAAGAAACTGGAGGAGCAAATGTTGGTTGTAAATGTAACCAACCAGCAAAAAGGAAAATTCCAGAAAGAATACCTAAGAATACAGATCCTACGTATAAATCTTGGTTAGTACGCATACCAATTGTATACCACCATTCATAAACACCAGAAGTTGCAATGTTTACTGGACCAGAAGCACCACCACGAGTAAATGCTTCAACAGCGGATTGACCAAAGTGAGGGTCCCAGATTGCGTGAGCAATTGGACGAATGTGTAATGGATCAGCTACCCATTGTTCAAAGTTACCTTGCCATGCTACGTGGAATAAGTTACCAGAAGTCCAAAGGAAGATGATTGCTAATTGACCAAAGTGAGAAGCAAAGATTTGTTGGTATAACTTCTCTTCAGTCATGCCGTCATGACTTTCGAAATCGTGAGCTACAGCTAAACCATACCAAATTCGACGAGTAGTAGGGTCTTGTGCTAGACTTTGGCTAAATTTCGGAAATAGCTTTGTTGCCATAATTACCGTTTAGTATTATTTTTGCAAAGCGTACTTTGCTATAAAAAAGTAACGAATTTTAATTATGTTAATATAAAAACCGTCAATAAATGTTCACGATTCAATTTTAAACAGTTAATGTATGCTGTATTTTCATTTATTTCATTAGGGTTAACACTAATTAAGTATTAACGCTAAACAATAACTAATACGTAACATTTTTTGTATAAATTAATTTTAAATAATTACGTTATTTGAATAAGATACAATCACTACGTGATTGTCTATAAAAATATATTTAATAATTCAAGATGAAAAATTTATTATATATATATATATATATATATTTTTAGTAAACTTGTCAAATCAAATAATAGATCATAAAAAATTGAAGTAGATTAATAATCGTTTATAATCATGTATAATCAATTGTTAATTGAGAATACGCATATTATAACTTCATAATGCAATGCATTATGAAGTTATAATTATATATATTTATTTAATAATAGAGTTTAACAATTATTTTTTTTATTTTATAAAATCCTTAAAAATAAATCGAGCAAATTGTATCTATTTAGGTTTTTATGTATTATCAAATATAAGCTAAAAACCTTATACTTGTATATAAAGCATAAAATTTATATTTCGATTATTATTTTTTACCTGTATTATGGAAACTTTAAAGGTTAAAAACTTACTTAGAAAAATTTTATTTTATTATTTTATGAATAATTGATTGTGAGCGTTTGCAAATGCAATCGCACTAGTAATAGGAGAAAAATATGTTTTATTAGATATATGTATTATTCCCAATGGTTAATAATAAACTAATAGACTTTATCTTAGAAACCAATGCCTCGTAAAAAATATAAAAATGCTGAATCGCTATTATTAATTTTTTAATAGTATAAATCATTAGCTATTCACGTTAACACCGCTAAGTATTAACAGCATAAACGCTATTAGATTATCTCCAATGATTACAATGGTTCATATACAATAAACAATTATTTAGAAGAGTCGAATCTAATATATCATTCAATTGCCTAAAAAATTTATAGTTATATAATAAAACAATAGTCAAAGTTAGAACATCAATACTCATAAATACTTTTGTTTAAAATTTACTTATACCTTTTTTTATAAAAATTCAAAGCTTTATTTTTTTACTTCAAAAAGCATAATTAACCATTTTATATAGTTATTGTCTATTTTTCCTAATAAATAAATAAAAATAAAATTAATTAAGATTAGTATACGACGTTTATAATTAACTGCGTTAAATTGTCAAACTAATATATTTAATAATAATTATTATTATTATTAATTTTAATTGATTAGAATAGACTTAATTATAGTTCCATAATTTTTTATAATCATACTATTTAATTATTAATTAAACAGGTCGTACTATGAGCTAATAGACTATTAGAAAATTATGCATTGAATTCTTATTCTTTATTTAAAACAATTAAACGCTGTTGTTTAAAAATTAATAACAGTTTTTTCTCTGCTTTATACAATTGCTATACATATTATTTATGTATCTTTTAAAGATAACCATAACCATTATAGTAGAAATTTTTGCATTAAGAGGGTTTTAAATTTAAATTTCAAACACTATTTTAAAAAATTGTAGTGTTAAAGATATTTAACAACGAACATTTGCGTGGTGATATGGGTTAGCTGGGACTCGAACCCAGAACTTATCGGTTAAAAGCCGAGTACTCTACCATTGAGTTACTAACCCCTTAAATAGCCATTATGTATAAAACATTATATATCATAATAATTTAATTGAATAATTGTTACTTTATTATTATTTGATAGATATATTGTATCTTATCTAATTTTATCTTTCAACTGTTAATATCTCATATATATTTTCAATATTATAATAAAATTTTGCTATTGTTTACTATGTAAACAATAGCAAAATCTATTAATCGTATCTTTTAATAAAGAACAATTAATTTAAAGATTACCTCCACGAACGGAAAGTAGAACAACAACAAGAGGTCCTGCTACTACTACTAAAAGAATAGCACCAAGTTGCAAAACAAGATCAAATGTCATAGAATAAAGTGGTTAATACTGTTTAAAATCTAAAATCTAAAAGTTGAAATATAAATAATTTATATAGTATTTTTATTTTACAAAAAATCTAATTATAATGCTAGTATTATTGATTATAACACTAGAATTAATTATATAAAATAATAAAATAAATAGTAATCAAGATGAATAATATAAATTATATATTAGAATGAACAATAGAATTATTAGTAATTAGCGTTTACACTAAAATGTAGGATTGAGCATCTTTATTATTTAATAAAGATGCTCAATCGCAACTGTATAGAATTAATGCTTCCCAGTGTTAATTCTAAACAGTTGTATCATCCTATAAATTTTTAATATAATTAAACGCGACGACGTTTTGGTGGTCGGCATCCATTATGTGGAATACCTGTTTTTTCACGAATAACACTTACTTTGATTCCTGCTTTAAAAATTTCACGAATAGCAGATTCACGACCTTGACCTGGACCAGTTACTAAAATTTTTGCTTCTGTCATTTTAAAATCACGTGTTTTACGTGCAGCTGTTTCAGCTGCTTTTTTTGCAGCAAATGTAGTAGATTTTCGTTTACCTTTAAAACCACAAGCTCCGGCAGAACTCCAGCATAAAACTTCACCACGAATATTAGTAATCGTAACAATTGTATTATGATAGCTAGCTTGGATATGTACTACGCCACGATAACTACTACGTTTTTGTTTTTTAGGAACAATTTTTTTTACTCTTTTAGTTGCCATATTAGAATATGAATTATTAAAATTGATTATATATGCGCTTATTTTATAATTAGGCTTCTATTTAATTAGTTTATATTTTTATAATTATTTAACTAAAAAATATATTTTTAAACTTATCTTTATGTTTAATGTTGCTTAATATAATATTTTTTTACGCAAATCCGTTTTTTCCTTAAACGATTGAATGTTTGTTAATTAATTGCGAAAGTTTAGGCTGATTATGACTAGTATTAATGCAAATAAGTGTAAATATGAGTTATCAAACAGTGCTATGTTGAATCTAATATAAATAGACCGTTATGCACTACTAACACTTCTAAGCATTAGCATCGTATAAAAACCCAATCGCTGGTTATATTGCAGTAGCAAGATAATATGAAGATTTAGGATCTTTAAAATATCCTGAATAAGCGTATTTTAAAGATGCGGAATCGCTACCTATTGAGAATTAATGCTTAGCAGCGTAAATTTAAAATAGTAGCGATATGCTACGAATTATTTCTACTATTAAGAATTAATTATAGATAGCATATTGAGATAACCTAGTAGCGTTAATAGTAGTTATTTTCATCCAAAGTTATTCAGAGTTTTTAGTGTAAACACTCAAAATAGGAATAATACCTATTATTTATCGACCATAATACTTAAAATTAAAGTAATCTTTATAAGATTGGAAATATTAATTATATACTAAAAATTCTAAACTAAATCTTAATAATTATCGTCTTGCACTTATATATATAAGTCAATAATAATTAGAATAAACAGAAGTTATATTAAACAAATTATATATAGATCACATAATTGAAAAAACTTAAGTTTTTTAATATAAAATGATGGAACACCGCAAATGCGGACCCAGATGGGCGGACAAAAATATATCGATTTAAATAAATAAAAGTTAATCTATTAAAATTATAATATATTCAAAAACTTATTAATACTATAAAAATTATAATGTTTTAAATATTATAAAATAAAGTATAATTATTGGGTCGAGCCGGATTTGAACCAGCGTAGGCATCGCCAGCGGATTTACAATCCGCCCCCTTTAACCCCTCGGGCATCGACCCCCCAAATATTCATATAATTATTATTATTAATATAATATCTTATACTCTAATTATTTTACTTTTTTTTAGAAATAAAAACAAGTACAAATAATTAAAGTTAATATTTAACTTTTTTTTATTTTTGAGTATAAAAAGTAACATTTCGTGTTAGTAATAATAAAAGTGTTATCAATCTTATATATATATATAAATGAATAGCATTCTCATCATTATAAAATAAATCGGAATTACTACGACTATTATTATAATAAGAAACTATTTATGATGAAATAAATAGTTTTCGATATAAACTCAATTAGATATTGATATAACTGGGGCGGATGGATTCGAACCAGCGAATGTCGGTACCAAAAACCGAAGCCTTACCACTTGGCGACGCCCCAAATTATTTATTATAAGTTGTATAAATATATAATATCATAATCGTTTTTTTTTTACAAGTCTTTTAAATAAGAGTAAATTAATAAAATTGATGTGTGTTTACATTTAACCTAAATCAACCAAAGTATATTTAGTTTATTAGTTTTTTAACATTATAAGGCACTTGAAGTACAAAACTCTTGTTTATTTTTTTTATTGCCTATTGTCGGAGTTGAACCAACGACATCCCGCTTATGAGACGGATGCTCTAACCAACTGAGCTAAACAGGCTTTTAGTTTTATTTATTTATAATAAATTTTTAATTTATTAAATATTATACAATATAAAACTATTGATAAACAAGTCTCATAGCTTTAGTAAAGTTCTAATAATTGTTATTTATTTGGGTTTACTAATTTTATTCAAAGCATTTTCATTATAATTTATGATTAAAGTGAAAATGAGGTCATCTTGAAATAGTTTTATGTAAATAAGAGTTAAAGCTGATCAGCTTTAACTCTTATTTACATAAAACTGTATTTGACTGATATTAATACTTAATAATTATCTTTTGTTCTAAGTACTTTTAATACTTCCTGTCGCTAGCGCGACAGCAGTCGCTGGCGCTAATGATAGTAAAAACTATTATAGATTAAGTAATATTTGTTCTAATTACGTAAAGAAAAGATATTACAAGTTAAAATTCGATTTGACTTAATTTTGAATAAGTAGTAATACAATTTCTTAACGCTTGTGATAATGCATCTCTTGGTTGAATACTACCGTTTGTCCAAATTTCTAAATTTACAACATCATAATTATTATTTGTTTTAAAAAGATCTAATTGTTTTATAGGTGAATAATACAAGTCTTTTGATTCGTCGGATAAAGCTGAATTTACAACATTTTCTTGTAAATCCTTATAATGATCAACTAAATAATTAACTTTTTTTATTGGATTAAAAATAGGATTTAGCAATAAAGGTAATGTTTCCTGTGTTTGATTTTGTGAAGTAATGCCTGAATAAAAAGGGTAATTTTTAGCCATAGAATTCAACTTGGAGCTTTCTTTATTAAATCCTTGATTTTTATCATTTTCTAAGTATAATTCGGACCAAGGTTGATCAATATAATCTTGATTAGATAATTTATCCGTTGCATTTACAATTGAATCAATATAAATTGAATTTTGTTCTTTTGGTGGATTAAACCAGTTTTGACCTTTAATTTCTGTCCAAGATTTACCTACTTGTAATTGGAATTTTATATTTAAAAAACCTTTATCAGATAAGGTTGCAATGTAATGGTTAGGATTAACGCATTTAATACCTTTAGGTAAACGTAAATCACGAGCATAAATAACTCCTGGACCAGCTTTTTTTAAATAACCAATTAATGCTTTTTTAGGTGTTTCAGCAATATTTGATATAGTGAAAACGGTATCATTTAATGCTAATAATAAATCTAAAACTGTCTCTTTAACGCCTGGAATTGCTGAGTACTCGTGAGAAACACCTTCAATTTCAACAGCAGTTATTGCTAATCCTGATATAGTAGCTAATAAAGTACGTCTTAGCGTATTACCAATAGTAAGACCTTGACCAGGTTCAAAAGGACCCAAGTAAAAACAACCATAAAAACTTGTTGGATTTTCAATACGATTTTCTTTACAAATAATAAAAAAGTCATTTAAACCTTTATCTAAAAGACCATTTAACTTATATTTTTGTTGTGTAATTCTTGTTTCTGTTAAAGGAATATCAGAAATAAGACTCTTGTTTTTATATTTGTCAGATTGTTCATATTTTTTTTCAATTAAAGTAGATATTTGAGGTCTATATTTTGACTTTATTTTAGGTGCGTAAGTAGGAGAATCCAACTGTTTATCTTCGATAAACAATTGCGAATCTGTTGGTGTAAAAATTCCTTTATAATTAGAGGTTTTCAAAGTATTTTCTTCTAATAAAGTTGATTTCATGAATATATATATAATTATTAATTTTAGACACAATATATTATAAATAAATATATAAAGCGAATTTAACCGTATAAACTTAAATACTTTTTTTATTAATATTTTATTAATACGAACTACAAAATTATAGGATATTAAAAACGTTCTAAATAAAATAAATTCAACTCATTTGAATATAATTGTTTGGTTTTATGAATCAAAAACAGTCCTTTCGGAGAGAGAGGGATTCGAACCCTCGGTATAGATTAATCTATACAACGGATTAGCAATCAGCCGCTTTCGACCACTCAGCCATCTCTCCTTTTTAAGAAAATAATAAGAAAATAAATAATGTTATTTTTTATAATAACATTATTGTAGAAGTTCTGAAAAGACCTTATGCGATGCTTATTATATTTAGCGTTAGCTTTGCATAAGGATGATTACTGTTTAGCGTTTGTGCTTATAAGCTTAAAAACTAGACAATTGGATAAACATAACACAAGCATTATCGCAATTGATTAGTATTTATGCTTATAAGCATAAACTACAGTAGAATCAATTATCATTTATGCTGATAAGCATAAACGCTAATTGATTATCCGATTGTGCTATGCATTGATAATGCGTATCAAATCGCGATTATTTAGATGCTAGACGAGCGTCTCAGTGTGCTATCAGTCGAGTTAGAGTGATTGAATGAAAGTGATTATTCTTTTAATATTATCCTAGTGCACAACCAAATCACTTTAAAGATTATTTATCAAATTAATTTTCATGTAATTAAATTGGATGATGATAACGCTTATATTTCTAATACAGGCTTTATACTATTGTTTAGAATTATGTATTTTTACAAGATACTTCATTTATATATATAAATATTTATGAACAAAGTGAGTACTTTGCTCAACTTAGAATAAAGGATTGTTTTTGATCGAACTTATTAGAAGGTTTACTTAGATCAACTATAGTATATTTACTATAAATAAATATACTATATTTATTATTTACATATCATCTTATTTATTAGTTTAGTACTAGTTTGAGTACACGAATAAAAAGCATTTAATTTAGTCACTTTATCCTTATAATTGTTGACATTTTTTAATTATTAATATTAGATTAATTAATATTAATTAATAATTATAATTCATGATAATTTTAATTACCTAACAAATATAAATAGAAAATTTATACTATATATATTTAGTTGAGTGATTAAGATAAGGATCACTATTATTTTAAGGATTTAAGCTTTTAGTTTCGTCCTTTTTCTAATTAAGGATATACATATATTTTAACTAAAGTTAAGATTTACATAATTTTAAATATTTTATATTAGTTATCCTAAGTTATATAATAATTTTATTTAATAGTTTTTTAACCATTTATAAAACTATTTACTTGGCTTCAAAACTGTATATAGTTATTTGACTTTACAGCTTTTCTCTATTATTATAATATAATAAGTATTTCAATTGTTCATCAAAAATTTATACTTTACCTGTATACGTTAACATTTAACAGTATTAGTTACCATTCAATTATAACCATTTTGTTAACAATTTCATGATTTCTTACTTTATAGTTTACAGAAAGTAATTAATGATTAAAATCGATAATAAAAAATTCTTCTTTTTTTATTATAAAGGTTTCGTATCCAACTATCAATCTTCGATTGATAGTAGCGATGCTCTATCTTATTGTCACTATATAGAATTGTTGCTAGATTACAAAACATAATATTAGATATATACTTTTATAAATAATAATGTAAATATAGACGAAATCATATGAATTATAATTGTGATTTAGTAGGAACTTTAAATTATTATATAGCTAGAGCAACATAATGGTATATTACGCATAATTTCTTCTGTTAAGCATAAATAACGCATAACCTATTTTTATAACTAGAATTAATGCTTATCTGCGTAAATTATTACTAACACAAGGTTATATTTCAGTTTAGAATTAACCCTATTAAGTCTTAATTCTAAATAGTAGCTATGTAGCATCTTTAAAATACGCTGAATAAGCGTATTTTAAAGATGCTACATTTTTAGATGGTTATATTATTCTATTTGCGAACAACATAATATATAGTCTATAACCTATATTTGCGCGAAGTAAGGACACCTAATTATTTAATAAAGATGCTCAATCCTACAATCAATCGAAGATTGATTGTAGCAATTCGCAATTGATTAATAGTCAATTGGAATCTCCTCTATATTGGGTGATACGGCTCGCTCCACCAATATTCGGGTTATATGAACCCGTTATTTATGACCTGATAACGTCAGCATATTTATTTATATTAAATGTGTTTAATAATTTAATATAAATAAATATGCTGATTAGAGTGTTTATATTTATCGCCCATCCTATTAATTTTGTTAACAAAATTAATTAATATTTATTAAAATATGAGTAATTTTTTTTTTATAATAATCAATTAAATTTGTAAGTTATTAATATTCTGAATTTTCAAAAGAATGTTTTAAAGAAAACGTATCAGCATGCTTCCTATCGTTCGTCTTTAATAATGTAAAAATTAGCAAAATATATGAATTATTAAAAAGCTTAGTACAACAAAATGAATATTCATTTATTTAATTACTAGTAAAAAGACGAATATCTAAACATAAAGATTGCAATTCAGCAACTAAAACTTTAAAAGATTCTGGAGAACCAATATGAATTTCATTATTAGTAACGATATTAGTCCACATTGTTAATCTTCCTGAAATATCATCGGATTTTAGAGTTAACATTTCTAATAAAACATAAGCTGCACCATAACCTTCCAATGCCCAAACTTCCATTTCACCTACTCGTTGACCACCCTGGCGGGCGCGCCCTCTTAAAGGCTGCTGAGTAACTAATGAGTATGGACCGGTTGAACGAGCATTTATTTTATCATCAACCATATGTACTAATTTTAACATGTATGCAATTCCTACTGTAACAGGTTGATGAAAAGATTCACCTGTTCTACCATCAAAAATTCGCATTTTTCCAGGATTTGATGGGTTAAATAACCAATTTTTTCTTGTTTTTTTTCTTGCTTCGTATAATTGAGAAAATACAAAACTTCTAGAAGCATCCGCACCATATACTTCATCAAAAGGTATTATTTTATAGCGCTGGCCTAAATATTGACCAGCTAAACCTAATAAACATTCATATAATTGACCTACATTCATTCGAGAAGGTACACCTAATGGGTTCAATACAACATCAATAGGTGTACCATCTGGAAGATATGGCATATCTGTTATTGGTAATATTTGTGATACAATACCTTTATTACCATGACGACCAGCTATTTTATCACCTCTTTTTATACGTCGTTTTTCAGCTAAATAAATATCAATTTTTTCTGGTGATGAAAAATTTAAATTTGTAATAGCAGAATTTGATTGTTCTTTATTTTTATAAATATGAACATCAATAACTTTAGCTTGAATTCCTTTTGGAGCACGTAATGAGCTATCACGAATTGCATTTGGATCTTCTTTATCTAAAAGAGAGTATAATAGACGTCTATATGGACTAATATATTCAAGACTTAGCGGTGTTATTTTACCAACTAATATAGTTCCTTCTTCAACCCAACTTCCCATTCTAGCAATTCCTTTTTGATCAAGATGATATAAAGATGTTTTTGACATATAAGGAATAAATCTTGTAAATTGCTCACGACCATATTCAGTTTCTTTAATTTCAACATCATATTTTTCAATACTAATAGATGTCATTACATCATCAAATACTAAACGTTCACTAATTAAAACAGCATCTTCAAAATTATAGCCATCCCATGGCATATATGCAATATATAGATTTTGTCCTAGTGCTAATTCACCTCCGATACTTGCCGAACAGTCAGCAATAATATCACCATTCTGTACCCAATCACCTTCATTAACAAGGGGTTTTTGTAGAAGTAATGTATCTTGATTCGAACGTTGATATGGTCTAACCATATAATCTATTGGTAAATAATTTACACTCATTTTTATATTAAAGTAGAATCATTAGTTGGCTATTAGTTTTTTATTCTTAATTTATATTTAAAATTAATTTTAATAAATAATAAAAAAGTATTTCAATTCTAAAGCCGTTCGCTCTAAATAATTTTTAATTTAATTTAATTAAATTAAATTTTATAATAAAAAAAATATTTATTTAATTAAAATTTTTTGTATTTTAATAATATATTCTTTATTATTATTGATTAAATAATCGTAAGGATTATTATTATAACTATCCACTTTTTGTTGATAGTTAGGATTATTTTCATTTTACGGGTTAAAAAAAGTCAACAATCTATGAATTATAATAGCTTATGCAATATTAATTATTAACTTTACTAATCTTACGTAAGTTTGACTAGCGCTAGGGCTAGGATGAAGATAAATACTGTCAAGTATTTATACATAACAGTAGTGATCTTCATATGCAATGCGTTATTAATGAATTGCACATGAAGATAACGCTTGTATTAGTAATCATTGATGCTTATCAGAATTAATGATTACTAACAAAATAAAAGGTTATGAGTTATTATCAATTAAAATGGATAATAACGAATAACTTCATATCGCATAGCGATATGAAGGTTATCCTGATGTTTGGTATTAACGCTAATAAGTATTAACAACAAACTGCAGTATAATCAATTAGTGTTTATACTTATGCGCGTAAAAGCTAATTGCTAATCATCCTAAAATCACTATAATTCTAGTGATAGCGCTTGTGTCGTAATTAAAGTTTAAATCACTAGTACACTAGCATTCGCCAGTACTTATCCATTATAAGTATAATGTCTTAATTGTTTTTCATAGTAAAAATTATGATATAATACGGTAAAAAGCATCTTTACTATAGTAAAAAATCATAATTAATTATTTATTAATAGTATAAATTTTTATTAAATTACCACTTACGTGTGTAACAAATCCACTATATTTGGCTTGTAACGCATGTCCTGAATCACTAACAACTTTACTTTCAAGCCCAGTAGCAACAATAGGACGAGTAGGTCGCATTAAAGGTACTGCTTGGCGCTGCATATTAGAGCCCATTAAAGCACGGTTTGCGTCATCATGTTCTAAAAATGGAATTAAAGCAGCAGCTACTGAAATCATTTGAATAGAAGAGATTGCCATATAATTTACATTTTCACCATTAATTTTAGTAAAGCGGGCTCCTAATCTAATAGGTACGTTTTTTCGAGGTAAAAAATTTGTAGAAGTTAAACCAATATCTCCAGCAGCTATTGTTATTTTTTCTTCTTTTTCAGCCGTAAAATAGAATACACCTGCTTCTTTTTGAACTTGACCTTTATATGTACGGAAATAAGGTGTTTCAATAATTCCATAATTATTAACTCTTGCATAAGTTGTTATTGAATTTACTAATCCAGTATTTTTTCCTTCTGGTGTTTCTATTGGACAAATACGACCATAATGACTAGGGTGAATACCACGGATTTCTAATGTAGCGTTATCTCTAGTAACACCTCCTGGCCCTAAACTAGTTAAACGGCGTTTATGCGTAAGTTCAGCTAATGGATTCATTTGATCCATTAATTGAGATAATGGACTAGTTCCAAAAAATTCACGTAATGCACCATTTAATGGTTTTGTTGGTAGCAATGCTTGCAAATTCATAGGTTCTCGATAATCAGAATATCGCAGTGGCTCCATTATTGTATCAAGAGAGTTATTTTGTTGAGATGTTGCTAAAAAAGTACGTATATATTTTTCTAATCGTAATAATCCAATACCCATTTGAACTTGAACTAATTCACCAACCGTACGAACACGTCGATTTTTTAGATGATCAATATCATCTGTTGTTGTTATTCCTTTTTCTAATTGAATTAAATATTCTGTAGCTGCTAATAAATCTTGTGCTGTTAAGGTAGACTGACTAATTGGAATATCTAATCCAAGTTTTTTATTAAAATTTATTCGACCTTGTTTACTTAATTCATATGTACGTGGATTCATAAATTTATTAAAAATCCATTGTCGACCTTTTTCAACTGGATCAATTTTTAATTTCGTATTCATAGATGTGCGCTTAGTATACTTTAAAGAATCCTGTTGAATAACTTGATTTACTTTTCGTTTTGATGAACGAATTTTTGAATCTGATAGTGATTCAGTTTTTTTATTTTTATTTTCTGAATTAGAAATAATATCTGTTTTAATTAGATTAGAAGAACTTGGAAGTGTTGAAGTAACAAGATCATATATTTGTTTCCAAGCTTCTGGAGGTACTTCAATTAGTCGTGTATAAAAGTCTATATTTTTATTATCATTTGGTAAAAAGTTTTCAATAACACGTTCTGGATTACTAAGTGAAACTGAAATTTGTTTTAAAGTTAGACCCATACCAATTAATAACCATAATAATGGAATCTTTGGATGTCTTTTTGTTTGGGCCCATATTCTATTTTTTCTATCAACAGCAATACGTAACCATGTTCCTCGGAAACAGATTAAATCCGCATAGTAACGAACAATTATTTCTTTTGGCTTTAACGTCCATTGGTCCGGAAACGTTTTATATTCTTTTTCATGATAATAAATACCAGGGCTTCTTAAAACTTGATTTACTACAACACGTGGAGACCCATTTAAAATAAAATGACCTCGTTTTGTAATAATAGGTAATTGACCTAGTGTTACCCATTGAAAACAAGTACGCTTCATTTCTAAGCTCATTGGATCTATATAATCTTTTATAAATTGTTTATCATTCTTGTATTTATTTACAGGATATGTAAAATCTGTTTTTAAATTACCAATATGAGTCGCCTTTTTATATTCCGTAATTTGTACTGGAAGGTACAAATTTGCTACATAACTTTTTCCTAAACGAATTGCTTTTTCAACTGAATAAGTAGGTTTAACAAGAGTATAATGTTCAGGGTAAAATCTTATTTCAATTATATTACCATTTTCTAAGCGAATAGTAATTGGATTACGACGAGAAATTTCTTCTATTATTCCTTTTTGTAAAAAGGAATAAAAACTTTGACGTTGAATTTCAACAAAGTCAGATACTAAATAACGAGTTAATCCCATAATTTAAGGTATTAAAGTAGTATAAATAATAATAATTATAAAAAAATTTTATTTAAATATTTCAAGTTAATATTAAAGTCGTATATCGATTTTCTATACTATACATTATTTTTTGTATTTTATAAGGTCACAATAAAGAATTTAATATAATAGTATTGTCCAATAGATATGACAATTAAAAAAATACTGTTAACTTCAAATAATTAGAATTTGCTCTTGTTAATCTCTGATTAACAGGAGGAATTTTATTTTTTTTTTTTTTTTTTTTTTTTGAAAGTTTTGATTCGTTTTTTTCTTTAATAAGAAATTATCGTTTAAATTTTTTAATTCACTTTTTTTTAAAAAATAAAAAAAATTTTT
>JACCDO011158273.1_pt1 | contig 33658 bp, 27 predicted proteins | sample 7446101 | NCBI WGS metagenome assembly JACCDO01 (sample SAMN15323440, study PRJNA562643) | freshwater metagenome | isolation source: river surface water | place: USA:Blue River Watershed | collected 2017-08-16 | reverse complement strand
GTAAGACCTCTTACCCTAGATATGAAGAATCTAGGCACTCAAACAGCAATCGCAGCACAGAGACAGCAACTCCTTAATCAACTATTAAAACAAGGATCCACAAATCTTCTAAATTTTGGTAAGAATACACAGTGGGCTGGCCGTCAGTTGATGGTTGGTTTCACAGTCCCATTGGCAATGCTTGGAGCACAGGCTTCAAAGACATTTATGCAACTTGAAGAGCAAGCAATCAGATTCAAGCGTGTATACGGAGAAATGTTTACAACGCAAGAAGAAACAGATGCAATGATAAAGCAGATTCAAACTCTTGCTAAAGAATATACCAAGTATGGAGTTGCAGTTGAAGACACCATGAAGATGGCTGCAGATGCAGCAGCAATGGGTAAGATGGGGGCAGAACTAACTGCACAGGTTGCACAGGCAACAAGGCTTGCAGTTCTTGGTGGAGTTGAACAAACACAGGCATTGGAAACAACAATATCGGTAACAAATGCGTTTGGTGTTGCCTCAGCAGATCTTGCAAAGAAAATTGACTTTCTTAACGCAGTTGAAAACCAAACTGTTGTATCAATTGAAGACTTAACAGTTGCAATTCCAAAGGCTGGTCCAGTTGTTAAGCAACTTGGTGGAGATGTAGAAGATTTGGCATTCTTCCTTACAGCAATGAAGGAAGGTGGAATCAACGCATCAGAAGGTGCTAACGCACTAAAGTCTGGTCTTGCATCATTAATTAATCCATCTGATAAAGCAGCAAAGATGCTTGGAAATCTTGGTGTTAATATTCGTGGCATTGTTGAAGCAAATAAGGGAGACATAAAGGCTACTGTTGTTGGTTTTGCACAGGCACTAGATACCTTAGATCCACTTAATCGTGCTCGTGCTATTGAACAGTTGTTTGGTAAGTTCCAGTTCTCAAGACTATCTACATTATTTCAGAACGTAACAGCGCAAGGTACACAAGCGCAAAGAGTATTAGGTCTAACAAGGGCAACTACAGAAGAACTTGCTATCTTGTCACAGCGAGAATTAGATAAGATTCAAAATACAACAACATATAAGTTTAAGAAATCTATGGAAGATCTTAAAACTTCTCTTGCTCCAGTAGGAGAACAATTCTTAAAAGCACTTACCCCTATAGTTGAGTTTGTTGGCAAAGTTCTTGATAAGTTTAACAACCTTGGAGATGGAACAAAGAAGTTTATTACTATTTTAACTGTTGCAGTTGCTGGAATTGGTCCAGTTCTCCTTATGACATTTGGTTTGATAGCAAACGCTGCTGCAAACATTATTAAACTTTTTGCAAGCATGAAGTCAATGTATAACAAAACTGGAAATACAAGCAAGATTTTAGGAGAACAAACATCTTATCTAACTAAAGAGCAGTTAGAAGCATCAGCAGTTGCTGCATCCCTTGACCAAGTACATCAAAGACTTCAACAAACATTTACTTCTGAGGCAGCAGCAGTTAACTCACTTGCATCAGCATATAAGAGAGCAATTGCAGCACAAATAGGCTTCACGGGTCCAGTTAAAGGTGGAGGTAAGGGTCCAGGACTAAAGAAGTATTCTACAGGAACTACGCAAGTTCCAGGAAGCGGTAATACCGACTCTGTTCCAACAATGCTTACACCTGGAGAAGCAGTTATTCCAGCAAAATCAGCACAAGATCCAGCAAACAGACCAATGATTGCACAATTGGTTGCAGGTAGAAAAGTACAGGGATTTAATGAGGGAAGCACTGGAGTAGATGTAGCAACAAAAACAAATATCACACACGTTGGTGGAAAGAGTGAACAAAAACTTATTTCTGACATCATAAGAGATAATGCGTTTCTGTCTGATGATCAAAAGGGTAAACTTAGAGCACTTGAAGCAATTTTAAAATCACAGGGTCTTCCAGCAACAACAGCCACACTTCATAAACTTGCATTTACTTTCCCAGAGCACTTAAATAAGTCTATGACTTCTGGTACGGGTGTAGATCCAAAAATATTTATAGCCGAGTGGGAGAAACTTGGTCCAGGAAAGTGGAGCCCTTCTAAACTTCCAGCAGCAAGTGTTGAGGCAATGGATCGTGCAATAATTGAAATGATTAAGAAAGATTTTTCAGATGGGAAAATAAAAGGAGTAAATGATAATTTAGTTCGTGATATCTTTACAAAGAGAATTCCAGCAGAACGTCCAGATATTGCTTCAAGCACTGTATATAGGGATGCTCAAAAGTTGTATCAAACCTCTACAAAATTCTTGCTTGGAAAAGGTCTTGGAACAACCCCAGAAGAAAGCAGAAAGATTCTTAATAATGCAGTTGAAAAGGGACTTATTAAGTCATTTACTATTGAAGAAAGAGTAAGTAAAAAGAGTGGGGCTGTTAAAACTGGATCTTCAACTGTTACACTTAATGACGGCACTGTTGTAAATATGAATAGACTTGGCTCTGGTCATCGTGTATCAATAAGCCAAGACGAAGAATCTAAGCGTAGAAGTGATGAAGCAGCAAAAAGAGCAGCAAACCCAAGCCAAGCAAAGAATGTAAAGATACTGAAGGATATTGCAAAAGAGGCAGCAAAAACAAAGTCTGGCAAGTTATCTCCAACAGACTTTGGAAAACAGATCTCTCCAACTACTGGATTCAGTTTCCCTGTTAGTGGCCTAGGTGGACTATATGAAAAGCCAGATGGATCAAGAGTATTTGTTAAGCCTATGCTTGATGAAAAGGGAGCACTTGCAGAACAAAGAGCAACTCAAATTGCTCGTGATGTTCATGGACTAGATGCTCCAAAACAAACTGTAAGGACAATGATTGATCCTACAGACCCAAGCGGTAAGAGAAAGATAATTGTATTAGAGTCTCCATATGATGCAAGGTTTGATTCTTCAAAGATGGGCAAGAACTTTACAAAAGAACAGTATTTTAGACAACTTGTAGCAGCAAACCTTAGAATAGACAAAGACCTAAAGGCTGGAAACTTAGGTGGAAATGTTATTGCAGATGTTGGAGCAGCAGGAGTATTTGATAGAGCATCTGGCAAGAGAGACTTTGTAAAAAATCTTCCTTCAATGGAAGAGATGGCAAAAATAAACCTGAGTGGTGTTAAGGGCCCTGCAGCAGGAAAATCTCCATTCTGGTTTGGAAACGCAACAGCAGATATTGCAAAGAGTATGACTGCTCAAGAATATCACAATGCAATGAATGCTGAAATTGATAGAGTCTTACCTAAACTAGAAAAAACACTAGCAACTATGGACCTTACTCCAGAAGAAAGACCATATTATCAAGCGATGGTCGATAGACTTAGAGAAGGTAAAAAGGTTGATTGGAAAAAAATACACAAACTTCATACATCTATTTTAATTAAACCAGACGAAGTAGTAGAAGATCCAAAAACTGGAAAAACAAAAAAACCAAAGACAACTAGTAAGCCTGCTGGAGTTAAGTCATCTACTGGAAGTACAAAGGATACAAGACTAGCCCCAGCATCAACAGAGCCAAAAATTCGTCAAAAGCCCATGGTCTTGCGTGGAAAATCCGATGCACCAGAAGCAAGGAGCACAGTAGCAACAGCATTAATAGATGGAGCAAGAGGATCTATTGCAGAAGCAAGATCTGTTGGTAGTACAATCGGAACAACTCTTTCTCAATCAGCAGCAGCAGCATCAAGAACATTGTTGTATGGAACAGGACCAATAGATGCTGATGCAAAATCTTTACGTCGTCAATTAGAAAAACGACAAAGAGAAGAAGCAAGAACACAAGCAAAAATTAATGCAAACAAGACTGCTATGTATGGAACCACTGGACCAATTGATCCAGTTATGCGTGGAAGAAGAAAGCAAGCAGCGCTAGAAGAAAAAAGAAGCAAGTTGGCTGCAAAGGTTGCATATCAGCAGTCAATTATTGATGCAAGAGCAGCAGCAGAAGCAAAAGCAAGAACCCCAATGGGAAGACTAACTAAGTTTGCTGAAAATAGAGCAGCAAAAAGACAGGCAAGAATTGATGCAGGTAAAAGACCAGGAATGGGTCTTGGTGGAGCAGTAGGAATTGCTTCTGGAGCAGCAATGATTGGGTCTATGGCCCCAGGCAAAGTTGGAGAAATATCACAAAAGGTTATGATGCCTTTAATGGGATTGTCAATGATTTTGCCAATGCTAAAGAGTCCAGCAGCAGCCCTAGCAATTGGTCTTGCAGCAACAGTTGGATCCTTTGTTGCGCTAAGAATGGCATTTGACGGAGCACAGAAAAAGGTATTGGAAGAAAGCGAAAAGTTTAAAGGAACAACTTCTGCAATTAATGAAATAGCAAAGTTTAGTGGTAAAGTAACAGCATCTGAACAAATGGACCTGAGACGCAAAAACTCTTTTTCAATGCTTGGTCCAGCAACAGGAAAGACAACGTATGGAGAAGCATTTACTCAGACTGCAGAAGGTAAAGCATTAACAAAGAGAATTGCTGAACAAAATGCTGCAGGCAAGGGAAATGTTGCAGTAAAAGATTTGAGCAGTCAGTTATCTTCTGCAATTATGTCAGGTGCTATGGATATGGGTCAGGCAAAGAGTTTAGCAATGAATGCTGCAAGACAAGCAGGAGACATGTCAATTGGTCTTAAGGTTATTGCTCAACTAGAAAGTCTTCTAGGACCTAATGGAGAAAACATTTTAGATAAACCACTTGAAATTAGAATGAAGATGGTTCAAGAAAATTCTAAGAATATGAAGAGTAGTATTTCAAATATTCAAAATGCAAGCCCTATAACTAAACTTGCTGGACAAAAAACTATGCAAATTGCTGGTATTGGTGCATCCGCTCTAGGAGGCGCTGCTGCAGGTGCAGGTATTGGCGGTGCTATTGGCGGTGCTATTGGATCAATTGGTGGACCACTTGCTGTAGTAACCGCTGGTATCGGAGCAACTATTGGCGCAGGTATTGGTGCAGCCGTTGCAGGAATCGGTGCATACTTTGCTTCAAAGAAATGGACAAAACAGGCAGCAACACTTGGAGCAGCATATGCAGTTGATGCAAAAATTGCTATGGAGCAAAACAAGCAAATGCTTGATTCTTTTGATATGTATTATCAAAAGAAAATTGAAGAGTTAAGGTTGCAGGGTAAAATTAATGAAGCCAATGAAATGCAAACAAAGTATATCAAAGAAAGAGATAAACTAACAGGTGCTCAAGCAGCATTGCAAGGAGATATTGTTAGCCAGTACAATAGCGCTGGAGGACTTCAAGAAGCAATGATGTCTGGAATGAAAAAGGCTACCACTGCAAAATATAAGAATGATCCAAACCAATTGGCATACCTTGATGTTGTTAATCAGCAGGCAGGAGATTTGAGAAAGTCTGGGGCTATTGATAGCGGACAAGAATTTTTGATTCAGGCAAAGATGGCAAGTGGTGATATACCCCCAGCAGTATTTAGGAGCCTTCTTCAGTTAGCAACAGACAATAAAGATATTGCTCCAAAGATGATGAATATTATTACAAAGTTTAGCGGTGCAACTTCTGAGTCGATTGGTGTTGCAGCACAAAATATTCTTGGTGCAGACAATAAAATCAATAAAACGGTACAAACAAAATTTATTACTAAGGTAGAAGCATTTGAAAAAGATTCTGATGCTCTTGATTTTACAAAAAATATAATTAAATTAAATAATCTCAACGCTGTTATCCCATCAGACGTAATGGTAAGTTATTACATAGATCCAAAGAATAAAGAAGCATACGACAGACTAAATAAAATGCTTGACAGCATTGAAGGAAGTAAAGACTTAACAGCAAAAATTGTTTATGAGATTATGCCACAAGTCAAAGGCACTGCAGCATTTGATGAAGCATACTTTAATACTTTAACTGAAGACCAGCAAAAGGTTTATACAACTACTATCTCTACATTAATTAATGTTCCAGAGCCACAGATAATTGAAAGTGAAGATTTCAAGGCTTGGCGTAAAGAAACTGGTCCAAGAGGTGGTGCAGGTGTTACTGGAAGCAAGTCCTATATTGTACAAAAATATATAGAGGCTCAAGGTAATAAGGCTGTTGTTGATAATGTTCAAGTTAATACAAATGCCCCAACAGGTGGCAATACTGGTGGAGGAAGCAAGGTTGAGGCTTCTCCACTTGACGACCTTGTAAAGAAACTTAGAGATGTAAGAATGAATCAAATCAAGGTTACAGAAGGCTGGTCTGCTTCTCGTAAGGCATTGGATAAATTATTTGGAGGCAGCAAGACAATAAATGTATTTAGTGGTATAGAAAATGATATTAGAGCATTAGGTGGAAGTCAGGACCTTATTGAACTAATTGTTGGCATGGATCCAAAAGAATATGAAAAAAGAAAAAATTCTTTGTTTAAGTTTGACAACAAGGGAAATATTATTGCTCTAAAAAGAGATGCTAAAAATATTCAAGAGGCTTTATATTCTATCACCATGGGAGATTTTAATTCTAGCATGGAAGAAGAGTCTAAAGCATTGTCAAATCAAACTATTGCATTTGATAAGTTGTCTAAACTTGGAGTGCCAGTTGCCAATGCATACGAATTAATTTCTGATAAAACAATTGCAGCAGCAATTGCAAATGGGGTTAACGACAAAACCTTAAAATCACTTATAGCAAAATATAAAGCCTTAACTATTGCACAAGAAAAGGCTGCTGCAGTTTCAGGAATAAAAACAGATATTGCTCAATTTAAGAAAGATAGAGTTCAAGAAAATAGAATTAGACAACAATACAGTTCAGAAACTGCTTTTGCAATTGGCTCTGATGAAAACTTAAGATCAATGGAAAATGCTATTGCTGCTCAACAATCAAGAATAAACAGTTTAATAAGTAAGGGTGCAGACAGAGCACAAATTATTGCTGCACAAAATGAACTAAATAAGATGGTGAGTGATTTTAATGAAAGACTAAATCAACTAAAGAGCACTATTGGGTTTATGCAAGACATGTTTGATCAAGGATTTAGTAACGCTATGGAGGCCTTTGATGTTGAAGAAACTGCACTTCAAATAAAGTTTAATTTAGACACTAAAGAAAGCAATAAAATAATTGAGGAAGCACAAAACACTATTGCTGGAATTCAATATAAAATTGATGATAAGGAAGCATCCTTAAAGGCTATTGAAGATCAAGAGCAAAAAATTAATGAAAAATATGATGAAAGAATCAAAGCACTAGACGATGTTGAAAAGGCTAATGCTGCTATTGCTAATCAGCAAAGAGGCCAACTAACACTTGCTGAGGCTCTAACATCTGGAGATATAGCAGCAGCGGCAAGGGCTGCACAAGAAATGAGAGCACAGCAGGCTGCTGATGCTGTAACAAAGCAGAGAGAAGCATTAGAGCAATCTAGACAGTATGAACTCAACTCAGTAAAAGCCTATGACCCAGTTACAAAAACATATAGAACTAGGAAAGAACTTGAGTCTGATATTAAAGATTTGCAAAATGAGATATTTGATTTAGAAGAAAAGAAGATAGAACCTGCTCAAGAATTTATTCGTTTAAGACAAATTCAATTAAAAACTGATATTGAAAATTTAACTGTTCTTGGAAAAACAAGAGATGCTTGGGAAGCAATTAAAAATCAGGTAGATCTTGCTATGGTAAGAAGTAAGCAGTTTATAGAGTCAATGCAACTTGCTTTAAATACTCAAGACAAATTAATACAGGCATATAATAATCAACAGTCAAGTGGCAATGATGCAATCACTGGAGCAACATCTGGTACACCAGAGCCTACACCAGAGCCTACGCCAGAGCCCACACCAGAGCCTACTCCGACCCCAGACCCTACCCCTACACCAAAGCCAGACCCTACCCCTACACCAAAGCCAGATCCTACACCAGATCCTACCCCTACACCAAATCCAACACCAAATCCAACACCAAATCCAGTACCTACTCCTACTCCTAAGCCTACAACAACAACCCCTACATTTAATCCACTTGGTGGAAGCCCATTAACAAAAACAACATCTATTCCTTCTGTTGGATGGAATTTAGGTGTAAATCAGCCAATTGCAAAGGTTGTAGCAGCAGTTACAAAGCCAGCAACTGCGGTAGTAAAAACAGTTGCAAGTACTGTTTCTACAGTAGCCAAGGCAGTTGCAACTGGGGTATCCAATGTTGCATCAGCAGTAAAAAATATAGTTACAAAACCTGTTGCAACAGTAACTAATGCTTTAAAGAGCGTGTTTGGTAGATTTGGTTTTAGTATGGGTGGAATAGTACCTCCTAAATATTTTGCTAGTGGTGGTTTTGCAAGAGGAACAGATACCATTCCAGCAATGTTAACTCCAGGAGAATTTATAATGAGTAAGTATGCGGTTGATACACATGGTATTGATACTCTAAGAGCAATGAATAACGGTAAAAATCCAGGCGGAGCAGTGTATAATAATACATATACATTGACTGTAAATGCAAAAACAGATGCTAATCCAAATGAAATTGCACAAGCAGTAATGTCAACAATTAGACAAACAGAAGATAGAAGAATTAGGGGGATTGGCATAAGTGGCAGACGAAATTGACCCAAGATATTCTTATATTCAGGGTAGAAAAAAATATAGCAGACCTAGTGGAATGCTTTGGTCTGAAAATTCAGGCACCATAATTAATAAGTTATATGTTCCATATGGGCTAGAGATTGGTGCAGACATAACTAGTGAGCCAGACGACACCCTTATTAATCAGTTTTTAATTTTAACAGACGACAATAGATCGCCATTAGAGTTTTCAGATGAACGCATTGAAAAGCGGGAAAGAATGATTAATGGAAGAATGAGATCATATCATATTGCAGATAAGTTAAAACTTAGCACAAGTTGGAATATGATTCCATCTAGATCTCATTCTAATGTCCCAGCATTTAATACAGAGACTGGTATATCTCCATATATCTCATACACAACAGATGGTGGCGCAGGCGGAGCAGATATGCTTGAATGGTATGAAACACACAAAGATTCTTTCTGGGTTTTTCTTGCGTATGATAAAAAAGATGTTTTTAAAGGTCAGCCAGATGCATATGATCATCTTAGACAATATAATCAACTAATAGAAATGTTTATTAGCAATTTTGACTACTCAGTTGAAAAAAGAGGTCCCAAGTTTGACTATTGGAACGTATCTGTAACCTTGGAAGAGGTATAATGTTTGTCGATAAAGAACTCCAATCATTTTTAGAGACTTCTTCTACAATAAGAAATAAGTCAATAATTACAGCAGAGTGGAATATGAATATACCAACCAATATAAAGCATATTGGAAATTATAGATATAGACCTACTCAGACATCATCAATTTACTCATCTCTTCCAACAAGTTTTGATGTTAATGATGCTGGTGGGTTTTATACAGGAGCAACCGATGCTGATGTATTAATTGATGGAATATTTGATAATGATGATATACCAACAACTGTTTTAACTAAAAAAGAAAAACTAAATACTTTATATTCTTTAGAGGCATGTTTTGAGCAGTTTAGGCCAAGATCTGGAATCAATAAAGCAGTATTTTTTGAAAATGGAAAACTTCATCATCCAAATTTAGTTATGGCAGATAGACCTAGATATTATATGCCAGATAAAAATGATAAGTTTAAATATTGGACTTCTTATAGAACTGAGAATGGACAAGAATATGGTATCGCATCAAATGTTCGTGGTTCTCAAAACTCTATAGAGGATGCATGTCCATTTGTAGTTTATAAAGAAAAAATTCCAGTAAACAGAGTAGTTGTTAAAATGCAAACCCACACTGGAACTGAGGATTTAGGACCATTCTCTTCGTCCACAGGAACATTTGCAGATCCATTTTTTGGAGAGTTAAATCAGCAAGTTCCCAGTAAATGGAAAATCCAACTTTTAAAAAATGGTAACTGGGAAGACACAATATCATTTAATTCAGCATCTAGAAGATTGGATGGCTCGTCAATAATTAAAAGTGATGGTTATGTAGAAATTGCATATGGCCTTATTATCCCAGATGAGTGGAGGTCTACTTTTGTTTTTGCAGAAACATACTCAAGCATATCTTTAAGACCAGAAGAATCCATAGTAGGATATGCTTATCTTATTAAAGAAAATACTGACGATATTGGAAAGTTTCATATCTGGAACGGCACAGATTATACTATAATTACTCCAAAATATGGATGGTATGTTCAAGATGAAACAGTTGATAGACTAACTAACTTTGTTACTGATGCCACTTCTCCAGACATTTTTATTAGGCCAATTGATGGTAGGCCACAATTCAGAGAGTTTGAATATATTGATGGAATCAGGATTGTTGTTGATACCATGCAAAAGAAAGACTCTACGTTTGATCTTATTGAAATTTCTCCAAGACTTATAATGAATATTTCTGACAAGACTCTTGACTATTCAATAAATAAGAGTGCTTCAGACCTAGGAATTTCTGGACTACCAGTTGGTCAATTAATTGCCTCTAGTGGCAATATTAACATTTTTGACTACGATCAAGCGTTTAATCCAAATAATACAAATAGCATTATATCTAAATATATTGCAAGACATATAAAATTTAGGTTTCATGAAGTTATTATGGATGTTAATGGCTGGGACTATTATGTTCCAATCAAAACTCTTTACGCTGATGCATTCCCAAAACAAGATTTAATGACAAAGAGTGTATCAATAAATCTAAGAGATTTATATTGGTATCTTGAATCAATAACTGCTCCAGAAATTTTGATGACAGAAGTGTCTGTTAGTTCTGCAGTATCTTTGCTTTTAGACCATATTGGTTTTTCTAACTATACTTTTAAAAGAGTCCCAAATGAAAAAGAAATAATTATTCCATATTTTTTTGTTGCTCCAGAAAATAGCGTTGCTCAAGTTTTACAAGATTTGGCTATATCAACACAAACTTCTATGTTCTTTGATGAATATAATAATTTTGTTATGATGAGCAAAAACTATATAATGCCATCTGAACAAGAAAGATTAACCGATTTTGCACTTCAGGGAACTAAAGATTTTGTTAATGACGCTGGAGTTAAAAACAAAACAAATAAGCCAAAACTTTCAAATATAATTTCTGTTTCAACACAAGAAAACTCTGTATACAATGATGGATCAATTAACTATACTACAAGACACATACAAAGATCCATAGGCTCTATTAGACAGGCAAGCCTTGTTGATAATGAAAGATATTATACATACAAGCCAGCACTTCTCTGGGAAGTTTCTGGAACTCAAAATACCAAATCTATTAATAATGAGGTCGCAAATCAGTCTGCTTATGTACTTAGCGCAATTCCTTTAAATTCAAACTTAACTGCAGATGTGCCTATGGTTAAAAATAATATTTTAATTAACAATACATTCAGTCTTGGAGAAGCAGCATACTGGATTACAAGATATAATGGATACTTTTATTCACAGGGAGAAATCATAAAATATGATGCGGTTCAGTATAATGTTTCTGGATTTGGAAATGTTTGGATAACATCAACAGAAGACTATCAAAATTATTTTTCTAAACTTCCATTCAATGGAAAAATATATCCTACTGGTCTTGTTAGAATATATTCTGAGCCAAAATATTTTGAGCAAAATGGAGTGATCAAATTACAAAATGGCGAAGTTCAAAAACATGGTCGTGGTCAGTTTGGAACTAAAATAGTAGAACATAATGCTGGAATATCAGACTATTGGAAATCTGATGAAAACATAAAGGGCTGCTACATGTCGTCCGAATATCTATTTGAAAAAGATTTAACTTTACCAGCAACAACTGTATCTAGTTCTGGTAAACTAACTGATTCTGGAATATCCTCAGACGCTCTTGCAAGAACATCTTCTCGAAGTGGAATTATTAAAAACTTTATGTCTACATCATTTTTAGGAGAGATAAGCACATCAACACCAGTTCAAAGTGGTACACTACAATCATCAGCGCTATCTTTAACTGGGCCAAACTTTACTACCAAAGAAAAGCCAAGAAACTTTATATCATATGTTCATAAATCTTTAGAAGACAATAAGTATAAGCATTTTGGTACAAGAATGAGAATTGTTGGCAAAATTGAAAATAGTACAGATAGGGGCCAGACATCAAATGGTTCAGCAACATACTATGTTGTAAATGGTAGCACACCAGATAAAAATATTAATATCTCTGGCGGGTCTGGTGGCATTGCGTTTATGCTAAATTCATCAACAAATGTTGGGTATTATTTTGAAATTGCAGCACTTGGTATGGGAAATTTGTCTCAAGAAGAAAGAGAAAGTGTTAGCAATGTTTTCTTTTATAAGATTAAGTCTGATAATGGTAAAGCAGTTCCAGTTAAGTTATGGGAAGGTCTTGGTGAAATAACAGTAGACGATGGAAAGTTTACTGGTCAAGCACGAATTGTAGCAGAAGAAAATCCAACAGTATATGATCTTGCAGTTGAGTATCAAGATATTGGAAAAGTTAGAAGATTTTATTTATATCTAAATGGTAAAATAATTAAAACAGTTGATGATTCAGATCCATTACCAGTTTATTCTGGAATTGGTCTTTTTACAAGAGGATCTTCAAGGATTATGTTTGAAAATGTTTATGCTTTATGTAATAATTATTCACAAAATACAACATTTTCTTTAGGTGCTCCAGTTGATTCAATATTTGGAGATTCCGATATTGATGTAAATGAGTCTTTCAGAAAATATGCCATAAGCGGTTTAATACAAAACACTTATCTTTCTGGAATAGGCGAGTCTGAAGCACCAAAATATAATATATTTTTTGAAGAATTTGGAAGCATAATGCGTGAAGCAGCAACATTTAAATGTAAATATGACAAGGCTTTCCCAGCATTAACTGCAAAAATATCTCCAACATTTAATAAACTAAAAGGGTATGTAGTTTCTGGATTTAGGGCGGGATCGTATGGAGCAGAATTTATTATATTTAATGCAACAGATACAGCAATAAGTTTAGATGAAACAACTGGTAATTATTTAAGAATACAGGGAGTAACATTTACACAAGAATCTGAAAATAGATTAACTGTTGATGACTATTTTAATAAAAATAGCCTAACCTCAAATCCACAGTTTGTTGCTGACAAACTAATATCCAATCCATATAAATTTAAACAAGATTATCAAGACATCAAATTAAGCAGGATGACCTATGGCAAAAAAGATTTTTCTCTAAATGCTCCCTATATTCAGTCTTATGATGAAGCACATAGTTTAATGACCTGGCTTGTTGAAAAAATAACAAAACCAAGAAAGTCTATAGGTGTTAAAATATTCCCAATTCCAACACTACAATTGGGAGATATAGTTACTTTAGACTATGAGGAAAATGGAATACATATGGCATCTTCTTCTTCAAATAGGTTTGTGGTATACAATATTGACTATCTAAAAAATTCTAATGGTCCAGAAATGACAGTCTTTTTAAGTGAGGTAGTATAATGACAACAGATGCAGTTCCAAATATTCCAGAACCAAAAACAATAATTGATAGTAATGCGGTAAAAATTGCTACGCCAGATCTAATAATTAAAGATGACGACGTTATGTCTATTGACATAATGACAGACCTTATATTTGAAGATATAGGCGGACAAGAACTTGCAACAATCTCTAGGCACGATATTGTTAATGGTCAAAAAATAATATATAACCCAATAAAAAATTTATCCGATCTATATTTACAATACAATCCAAACAATGTTCTTCGTCTTCAGTCTTCAGACTCCTACTTTAAGTCGCTATCACTTTCTATTTTGGATCACTTGCCAGTATGTGGTAATGGCTATGACCTTATAGAAAATGCTGACGAGCCAGATAAAACTAAGTGGACCAAGGTGCCAAACTGTAAATCAATATATATAGACCCGATAACGGGGGACCTAGTAATAAATCTTATAAACTTAAAGGATGGCGAACAGGCAGAAGTTCAAATCTTAACAAGTGGGTCTATCTTTGATGATACAATATACAATGGAGGAAGTTAATGATAACTAATATAGGAAAAAATATTTTAGCAAAGTATCTTGTTGGGCAAACATCGTCGTATGCCTCTCATATAGCAATTGGGTGTGGAGCAAAGCCAATACTTTCAGATGGAACTTTGGGTGACTATTCTAATAAATCTTCTCTTAATTTTGAAATGTTTCGAGTTCCAATCATATCTCGTGGATTTGTAGATGATAATGGTGTCTCTAAAGTTGTATTAACAGCAGAACTGCCAACTCAAGAAAGATATGAAATTACAGAAGTTGGTATATTCTCTGCAGCCTCAAATCCTTCTGCAGGGGCATTTGATAGTAAGACTGTATATTCTTTTTCTGAGTCAGAGCCTTGGAAGTATTCGTCACAAGCAGCAGAAATTCCTTCAATTTATGAACCATTAGATGACCGTGTTGTTAAAATAGTTAATGCTGTATCTGTTCCAGCAACACCTTCAGGATCTACAATAACGTATACAACTGACGCAGAACATGGTCTTGCGGTAGGAACAAAAATATCTATATCTGGAATTGCGCCATCCACATTTAATATGACAGATGCAACTATTGCAACAGTTCCAACAGCAACATCTTTTACTGTTTCTTCTAGTGCTAATGTTTTAGATAAATTTGTTTCTTCTGGATACTTAATTAATGATGTTGATACAAACATTATCAATCAAGTATATCCAGTATTTCAAACAAATGCAGATAATAAAATTTTTACAAATTCAAATCGAGTTCAGAGATATGAAAGATGTCGATTTTTAAATAATATTTTTGCAATATCTGGAAATAATGCAAATATTACAATAGGTCAGGATGGTAGTCTAGTAGCAGAAAGTGGATCAAACTTTATACAGTTAACAAACTCTTCTGTAGATTTTAGTAAAAATTCACCAACAGACGAATTAAGATTAGCATTTTCTGTTGTAAACAAAGTTGGATCTGCCAATACGCTTCCAAAATCCGTAAGACTTATTGTTGAATTCTCATCAACGGGAACTTTTAAAAATGGCAAGTGGGCAACATTTGAAGCAGTTGTAGATGATACAGCAAATAATTTTGCAACAAATAGATATTTTGTCGTATCTAAGCAACTTCAGGAATTGAAAAAAAGTTCAGAGTTTTCTTGGTCTGAAGTAAATACTGTGAGAATCTATGCGTGTGTTATAAAAGATGGCAGCACAACACCAACATCAGACTTTTATGTTTGTTTGGATGGTCTTAGACTTGAAAATGTTACATCTAATAACTCTGTTTATGGATTAACTGGGTACACAGTTGTAAAAACTCCAGAAGCAAGAACAATCATTAAATCTGCTAATACAACAAACTATATTGAATTTAGATTTGGTTTGGATGTAGTATAATGGCAGATCAAGGAATAAAAAATATTGTTGTAAAAAAAGAACTATTAGGAAAAACAACATCTGATAACAAAAGAATCATAAGGTTTAGGCTAGTCTCAGAAGACAAAAATAGAAAATCTCCATGGTCTCAGTCATTTTTTGTTGATAATGAGCCAATAAAGACTGTTTCTGGTGACCTCAATATTATTGGAAATACAATTATTGTCAACTGGTTTAAGTCATCAAATTTTTCTTCTGAAGATAAATATGATATATTTGTTTCTTTTGACGGCGCAGAATACTCAAATATTGGAATTGCTAATAGCAACACATATTCATTTTTAAAAACTGGAACATCTTCTGTTAGGGTTCTAGTCCAGGCAGCATCAATAAATCCAGTGATTAATAATACTCTTAAGGTTTATGATTCTGGGGTTAGGTCTCTGGTATAATTGTATTATGTCTATTTTACCTGTGCCCGAAAGAGGGCAACCACTAGATGTAACATATATCTATCAGATTGTTAAGGCTATTAATGATTTATCAACTCAAATATCACCATCAGCATACAAGTATGTAACAGTAGATACGCCAACATCAGGAAAGCAAAGCGTAAAGGCATCAGAGGCACGTATAATAGGTGGTTATGTACAGGTCACAACAAGCACAACACAGACTGCAGGATCTTCTAAACCATTTTTTTATGATTTTGGAACAGACTTTAAATTTGCACCAGTTGTAACTGCAACCCCAATAAACATTGGAAGTACAGATGCTGGAAAAGATGTTATGGTAACAATTAACAGCATATCAACTTCAAGGGTAGAGGGGACAGTAAAATTTAATAGTGGCGGAGATACAAGTATTGGTATTAACTTAATCATAGTCGGAATACCAAACTAATGATATCTTGCAAAAAATGTAATGGAAGAATGTTCGTAGATAGACAGTATACTGAACTTAATCATCTAGAGATATACTGTATAAGTTGTGGGCTTAGAGTTTTTTTTCATCCACCTAGTCATACTTCGGAGGGGCAATGGTTACTAAAAAGGGAACTATTGAGAGCGAAAAATACAATGAGTCACCTGTAATACCAGGTAATAAAAAGGTTTGGTTTCTTAATGGGAGCCTTGTTCGAATTCATCATTATAATCATTCTAATGGAATAATGTCTGTTTATAATATTACTAAGGATCAAATTGAAAGTTGTTTAATTAGTGATTTTAAAAATAAGAGAGAAAGGGCTTATACCGTCGGTCAGACTGCTGAATTAGTTAATCGTCATAAAAAGTATATGCCATCACTAATGAAAAGAGGAATCATTCCATTCCCTACGGGTTCTCAAAAGGGTGGCGCTAGAGGTTTTCAGGTAAGATCGTATTACTCTGAATCGCAAGTCAGAGAGATTCGTGATATACTTGCTACATACCATATTGGAAGACCAAGAAAAGATAAATTAATTACAAATGATATTACTCCTACTAGGCAAGAGTTGACACGCAGAATGGGCGATGGTATACTTACATATAGGAAAACAGAAGATGGTCGGTTTGTTCCAATTTGGAATGAATCTATTTAGTGAAGGGTATAGAAATGGAAAATGAACCAACAAAGGTATCTGTAACACTTGGATACACACTTAATCTAGGAAATTTTCAATCACTAAGGCTAGACCTTGGTGTTGTAGACTCAAAGCGTGATGGAGAGAATACAGAACAGGCTTTTGAGCGTGTGTATAAGTTTGTTGAAGATAAACTAACATCAAAAATTCTTGAAGCACAAAGTGAGGCTGAAGAGAAGTAATGGCTGAACGCAAAGACCGTATGGCTTTGCTTTCAAGATATAGCAAGCACCATACTGCAAAGTATGAACAAAAGCCATCTTTAAACCTTAACGTAGAGCAATGGGCTTCAGATGCACTAATTGAGTCGTATGGAATAGGAGCATGTTATGATCTTTTGGAGTATTACTTTAGTGTTGCTCAGTCTCCTTCTTGGAATTACTTTGCGTACAATACAGAAAAAATATTACAAGCAAGATTAGATAAGCAGCAAGACGATAAAGAAAGAGTAGAGCGTAGAAGAATGGCTAAGGAGTGGTTGAGTGAATAATACAGAAGCAAAACTATTAACTGCTGTTTTGCAAGATAAACAGATCCATGTTCTTCTTCAGGCAAATGTAGACAACCTACTACGTACTCATGGAGATATCTGGAACTTTGTCAGGCTATATTTTGAAAACAACTCTGTCCTTCCTCCAGCAGAACTAGTTACTGAAAAATTTAGAGATTTTGAGCCAGTACAGGGCGTTGGTGCAACAAAGCACCACCTAGAAGAACTACAAGGTGAGTATCTAACAGATAGCCTAAAAGATATTCTTCGGTCCGCAGCCTCTGAGATTCAGAATAATAACGGGACAGTCGCTCTTAATGACCTAATTACAAAAACTTCAGAATTAAAAAAGAATACTGCAGCAATTCGTGATATCGATGTAACAGATCTTGAGTCTGCAATTGCTTACTTTGAAAATGTCAAGAAGCAGCAGTCACTAGGACTTGCTGGAATTAAAACAGGACTTCCAGGATTCGATAACTATTTACCTTCTGGAATTATGCCTGGACAACTTGGGGTCTTTCTTGCATACCCAGGAATTGGTAAGTCATGGCTTGCTCTTTACTTTGCTGTTCAGGCATGGAAACAAGGAAAGTCTCCAATGGTGATTTCTCTTGAAATGTCAGAGACTGAGGTACGCAATCGTGTATTTACAATTATGGGTGAAGGTCGTTGGTCTCATAGAAAAATTAGCAATGGTGAGATTGAAATTGACATGTTAAAAGATTGGCATGCAAAGAATCTTGCTGGCAAATCAGAATTTCACATTATCTCAAATGATAGTGGTGGTGAGATAAACCCATCAGTTCTTCGTGGAAAGATTGATCAATATAAGCCAGACTTTGTAATCGTAGACTACCTTCAGTTGATGGCTCCTAATCAAAAGTCAGATAATGAAACAGTGCGAATGAAGAATCTTTCTCGTGAACTTAAACTTATGGCTATTAGCGAAGAAGTTCCAATTATTGCTATTTCATCTGCTACCCCAGATGATGTTAACGATCTATCTACAGTACCTACATTGGGTCAAACGGCATGGTCTAGACAGATTGCTTATGATGCTGACTGGGTGCTTGCATTGGGTCGTGGAACTAATAGCGATATCATTGAATGTGCATTTCGTAAGAATCGTAACGGCTTTATGGGTGATTTCTTAGTTCAGTGCGATTTTGATAAGGGATATTACAGGTATAAAGATTTTGAAGATAAGTAGTTATAATATGGTATGTCAAAAAAAGGTGCCAATGGCTCATATCATCATAAGTCAATTAAGCGCTTTTGCCTTGACGGAATAATTTATGACGACTCAATGATCGGAAGGCTTAAAGAGGAGTATATAAGATTATTAATATCAGAAATGAGATTAAGTGGGTATGTTCCAAGAATTGATCTTGACCCAGATTTCACTATAAGGTATAATGAGATAAAGAACTTTTTTGAATTTGAATTATCGATACATGCAGTTTACGCAGGGAAAAGGAAGAGCGAATGGATAGCAGGAATAGACGGAACCAATCCAATACTTATTCCGCAGAACAAGTCAAGCGAGTCCTTACAGGATCTGGTATAACAATAGAGTCTGAACTTGATGCAGACTTTATGATCTTTTGTCCATTTCATAATAATCATAGAACACCAGCGGGTGAAGTACAAAAGGATAGCGGAATGTTTTTTTGTTTTTCTTGTCAAAAATCTGCAGACCTTACAGAACTAGTGATGCATACTTCTGGAAGAACATATTTTGAGGCTGCCAGATTTATTAATAGTAAGAAAAAAGAAAGTAATATTGCTGTAGAAATTGATCGTGTTCTTATAAAAGAAGAAACATACAAGCCATTTGATGAACTAATTATTAAAAGGCTACACAATAATTTAGTTAGTTCTGAAAGGGCAAAAAACTATTTTGCATATAGGAAAATTATAAAGCCATCATGCATTAAATTTTCTTTGGGATATTCGGATAAACAGGATATGGTTACTGTTCCAGTTCATAGTCCAGACGGAATACCTTTGGGGTTTGTTGGAAGATCTATTGAGGGTAAAGACTTTAAAAATACTCCAGGGCTTCCAAAAAGCAAGACCCTTTTTAATTTACATCGTGTAAAGAAATCAGATAGAGTCTATGTAGTGGAGTCTTCATTTGACGCTATTAGACTTGATCAGGTCGGTCTTCCAGCCGTTGCAACACTTGGTGCAAATGTATCCAGCACACAAATAGAATTGCTTCAGAAGTATTTCAATAACATTATTGTTGTTGCAGATAACGATGAGGCAGGAGGAAACATGAAAGATAGGATAGTCACAAAACTTTCTAGTCGTGTTTCCGTTATTACATTAAACAAACAATATAAAGATATAGGCGATATGTCAGACGAAGAACTTGCTAAGTTAGAATTTCAGTTTGACAAATCTATATCTCTTATGCTAAACTAATATAACAAACAAAGGAGAATAATATGAGCGTAGTAAAGGGACTAAAAAACATTAACGCCCTGCTCGATAAGCCAAAGTATGAAAATGATGGTCCAAAGGTTAAGTGGCTAAAACTTGCTGATGGACAATCGGTAAAGATTAGGTTCATTGAAGAACTTGATGAAGACTCTGCAAACTATAGTGCAGATCGTGGTCTTGCACTTGTTGTAAAGGAACACGTAAATCCAAAGGACTATAAGCGCAAGGCTGTAGACACAATGGACACAGAAGGTCGTGACTGGGCAGAAGAAATGCACAGAAAAGATCCAAAGGCTGGATGGCGTGGCCGTCTTCGCTTTTACTGCAACGTCCTAGTTGATGACGGTATTGAAGCACCATATGTTGCTATCTGGTCAATGGGTATCAGCAAGCAGTCATCATTTAATACAATTCGTGAGTATGCACTTGAAACAGGAAGCATCTCAAACGTAGTATGGAAGTTAAAGCGTAATGGTCAGGGAACTGAAACTAATTACACTCTTATTCCATCTGCTCCAGATAAGGAGCCATTTGCTTGGGGAGATATTAAGCCTTACCCACTTGAGTCAGCACTAAAGAAGATTCCTTATGCTGAACAAGAAGCATACTATTTGGGTTTTGATGGCCCATCCGTAACTTCATCTACCAACGCTGATTGGTAATATGAACTACGTAGGCTTACATGTCCATACACACTATTCATTATTTGATGGTGTTGCTACTCCAGAAGAATACGTGAACCGTGCAGTTGAGTTAGGGATGCCAGCGATTGCCATCACTGACCACGGTACTTTATCTGGGCATAGGGAACTGCACCGTATTGCAAAAGCAAAGGGCATTAAGCCAATTCTAGGTCTAGAAGGATACATGTGTGCAGACATATCTGATACACGAGATAAGTCTGAAAGAGAAGGTCAACAAGATCTTGTCTACAATCACATTATCCTTCTAGCCAAGAATCAAATTGGTTTGGAAAACTTAAACAAGATTAGTGAACTATCTTGGACAGATGGCTTCTTTAAGAAGCCAAGATTTGATTTTAGTATATTAGAAAAGTATAAAGAGGGAATTATTGTTTCTTCTGCATGCCCAAGTAGTGTTTTAGTTAAGGCACTAGAGGAAGAAGAATTTGCTCTTGCTAAGAAGTATATTTCTTGGTTCAAAGAACGCTTTAATGACGACTACTACATTGAGGTTATGCCTCATAATGAAGCACACATTAATAAATATTTAATTGAACTTGCAGATGAGTTTGGCATTAATGTCATTGTCACTCCAGACTGCCACCATGTTGATCCGTCACAAAAAGAAATTCAAGAGTTTAAGTTACTCATGAATACACATAGCAAGATTAACAAAGAAGCCACATACGAAAAGTCAAAGAAAAAAACTAATATGATGGAGCGCCTTGACTACCTATACGGTGAAGACAGACAGATGTCTTTTAATAAGTTTGAGATTCATCTTCTTTCATATGAAGAAATTAAAGCAGCCATGGAAGCGCAGGGTATTGATAGACCAGATATATATTCAAACACACTCCTATTGGCAGATACAGTAGGGGACTATGGAATTCAAGAAGGATTGAACCTTCTTCCAGTACAATATAAAAGCCCTGACAAAGAACTTGCAAAGGTTGCTTTGGAAGGTTTGGCAGAACGAGGCTTATCAGAGAATAAAGAATATCTTGATAGGCTTGAAGAAGAATTGCAAATTATTAAGGATAAAAAGTTTGCCCCATACTTTCTTGTTGTAAGTAACATGATTAACTGGGCCAAAAAGGAAGAAATTATGGTTGGTCCAGGTCGTGGTTCTTCTGCTGGTTCTCTTGTTTGTTATGCATTAAAGATTACAGACATCGATCCTATTGAACATAATCTTTTGTTCTTCCGATTTATTAATCCAGAGCGCAATGACTTTCCAGATATTGATACAGACATTCAAGATACTCGTCGTGAGGAAGTAAAAGACTATCTGGTTAGACAGTACCGACATGTTGCATCTATTGCTACCTTCCTTGAGTTTACTGGTAAAGGAATTGTTAGAGATGTTGCACGAGTATTAAATATTCCTTTGTCAGATGTTAATAAGGTTTTAAAGACCGTAGATTCGTGGGATGATTTTTGTACAGCAAAATCAACATACGAGTTTCGTGAGAAGTATCCAGAAGTTGAAGTCTATGGAGAACAACTTCGTGGACGTATCCGTGGCACTGGTATCCATGCTGCTGGAGTTGTTACTGCAAAGGAACCAATCTTTAGGTATGCACCACTTGAAACAAGATCTTCTACAGGATCAGACGAAAGAATTCCTGTTGTTGGGGTTGATATGGAAGAAGCCGAAAGAATTGGCTTAATTAAGATTGATGCTTTAGGTCTTAAAACTTTGTCTGTTCTTAAGAATACAATTGATATAATTAAAGAGCGAGATGGTAAAAAAATTGATCTTCTTAAGATCAATATGGATGATGCAAATGTATATCAGATGTTATCAGACGGATATACAAAGGGCGTGTTTCAATGTGAAGCAGCGCCATACACAAACCTTCTTGTAAAGATGGGTGTAAAAAATCTAGCAGAACTTGCTGCATCAAATGCTCTTGTTCGTCCAGGTGCGATGAATACAATTGGTAAAGATTATATTGATCGCAAGCATGGTCGTCAAAACATTGCCTATACTCACCAAGTACTAAAAGAGTTTACAGAGGACACATATGGCTGTATTCTTTACCAGGAACAAGTTATGCAAGCATGCGTACACCTTGGCGGTATGTCCATGTCGGAAGCAGATAAAGTTAGAAAAATCATTGGAAAGAAAAAAGATGCTAAAGAGTTTGATCAGTTTAAAGAAAAATTCGTAGAGGGTGCATCTAAGTTTATTTCACCCAACCTTGCTCGTGATTTATGGCATGACTTTGAGGCTCACGCAGGGTACTCATTCAACAAGTCACATGCCGTAGCATATTCAACATTGTCATACTGGACAGCATGGTTAAAATATTATTATCCACTTGAGTTTATGTACTCAGTGCTAAAAAATGAAAAGGATAAAGATGCAAGAACTGAATATCTTATTGAAGCAAAAAGAATGGGCATTAGCATTAAGTTACCTCACATTAACGATTCGGATATCGATTTTAAAATTGAGGGTAAAGGTATTCGGTTTGGACTCAGTGCTATCAAGTTCATATCTGACAAGATTGGTGAAAGATACATATCTGCACGACCATTCAGTTCGTACAAAGAACTTGAAGAATTTACCTTTACAAAAGGAAATGGAGTAAACTCTCGTGCACTACAAGCACTAAAAGCAATTGGTGCAGCAACATTTCCAGACAATCCTAGAAATGACCAAGAAATTAAAGAGAATCTATATGAATACTTAAACCTTCCAGAGTTTAATATTACAATTCCTTCTCACTATTATGCATTTATTCAGGACATTGTTGACTTTGAAGAAAAGGGCTCATACATTTTTATGGGTATGGTAAAATCGATTAAGCGAGGAACAGGATGGTCACGAGTTGAAATTTTGGACAAAACTGGCAGTGTTGGTATATTTGATGATGAAAATACAACTATTGAGACGGGTCGTTCTTACTTGGTCCTTTGTAATGATAACAGGATTGTATCTTTCATACCGTCTGACGAAATAAAGGAATCGTCCCATGCCCTTGTTAGGTTCTTGAGTTATAAGCAATTGCCTTATAAAGATGATGAAATGTTTGTTGTTTCATTTAAACCAAGAGTTACTAAGACTGGTAAGAAGATGGCATCGCTTACGCTTGCAGATACTAAGAGAGATCTTCACTCGATTACAGTATTTCCAACATCATTTGCAAAAGCGTATATGCATATTGAAGAGGGAAAATATTATAAATTTGATTTTGGAAAGACTAAGGACGGAACAGTAACATTGGAGGATGTACATGTCAGTTAGCGTAGAAGAAGCATTAGCCCAACTTGATCCCAAGTTGAGAAAGAGATTAGGAACTGGTGTCGGTGTAAACTATGAATACCAGCCCACACCTAGTTTTGGTTTAAACCGTGCATTAGGCGGAGGTCTGCCTTATGGAAGACAGGTTCTTATTTGGGGATCAAAATCTTCTGCAAAGTCTTCTATGTGTCTACAAATGATTGCATTGGCACAAGCAGAAGGAAAGTTGTGTGCTTGGATTGACTCTGAAATGTCATACTCTGAAGATTGGGCTAGACAACTTGGGGTAGACCCAGAAAAACTAATCTATTCACAAGCAAGAACTATTAGTGATATGGTAGATGTAGGCGTTGGGCTTATGAATGCTGGTGTTGATTTAATTGTGGTAGACTCTATTACATCAATGCTTCCTGCAATTTATTTTGAAAAGGACACTGATGAAATGAAGGCTTTGGAAAACACAAAGCAGATTGGAGCAGAGTCTCGTGACTTTAGTAACGCATGGAAAATGCTTAACTATGCAAACAATAAGGTTAAGCCAACTCTGCTTGTTCTTATTTCTCAGTCTCGTAACAATATCAATGCTATGTATACTAGCCAGCAGCCTTCTGGTGGTCAGGCTACTAAGTTTTATTCCTCATGTATTATTAAACTCTTTTCTTCAGAGTCGGACAATCAAGCAATTAAGGGAAAGATAAAAGTGGGCGATAAATTAATTGAAGAAAAGATTGGTAGAACTATTAAGTGGGAACTTCAATTCTCAAAAACCTCTCCAGGGTTCCAGTCTGGTGAGTACGATTTTTATTTCAGAGGTGATAACATTGGTCTTGATACCATTGGTGATTTGGTTACTACAGCAGAACTGAATGGTATTGTAGAACGTACAGGGGCCTGGTACATACTTCCTGACGGCACAAAGGTACAGGGTAAAGAAGCATTTGTTAATCGTGTAAGAGAGGATCTTGACTTGCAAGAATCAATCAAGACTAGACTAAGTGGCTAATTTCACTATCTATCATGGCCAGTGGGTATGTCATACATGTAAGGCAATTGTTCCAACATTGAGATGTTATGCAGATCAGCAAATGTTAAGTTGGATGTGTAAAGATAAGCATTTGACGAAAGTTTATTTAGGAAAAAGAAAGAAGAGCGATTTTGACGGAAAAGAGTGAGTCCAATAGAATAGGTGCCAAACAACACAAAAACTCTGGTCGCAATACCCAAAAAGGTGATGCTTCTTGGAAAAACTTTGTTGTAGATTTTAAAGAAGTTGGGAAGTCTTTTACATTAAATAAAGAGGTTTGGGCAAAGGCTACTACAGATGCTATAAAGAATGGAAAAGACCCAGCCATAGTTGTAGTTATGGGCGAGGGCAACTCTAAGGTTAGACTTGCCATAATTGAAATGAGTATTTTAGAACAACTTCTAGAGGATGGTGTATAATAGTATTATGAACACAGGACATGAACCAAAAAATAAGATAGTTCCTCATATCATTAAAAACTTTTTTACTGATGAGGAAGTAGAAGTTATAAAAGCAATCATAAAATATCAAAAGGCTGCTACAGACCTAGGCAATTTTTATTCCCCACTTGTTTTAGGGGAGTTGGCTAGAATGCAGATAGAGGTGATGTATCCACCAACAATCCAGAAAAAACTTGAAGTTTTTGCTTCCAACTTAGTTGGAGAAAATGTTTTTATGTCTCATAATAGTTACTTGAGTTATAGTAAAGAGCATAGCGCTGAATCAAATCCAAAATTACCAGTTCATTATGATTCAGACAATTATTTCTCTAAACTAACTATGGATTATCAGTTAGAAAAAAATATTGATTGGCCAATAGTAATTGAAAATGAAAGTTTTAATCTTGAGTACGGTGATCTGCTTGTATTTTGGGGCGCAGGTCAAGTACACTGGAGAGAGCCTGTTTTGTTTAACGATGGAGATAAAACAGAAGTCTTAACAATGCACTTTTCAACAAGAGAAGATTTTGAAAAGTTAAATTTTGCTGCTCGTGATCCAGAAAAAAGAAAAGAAAGATTAAAGCGCTGGCAAGCAGATCCTGTATTTGCAAAATACAATGAAGACTTTTTTACAAAAGAAAGCAACCTTAAAAAAACAAACACAACCGACAACGACTAAAAAAGGAAATAAATGCAAAACGAAAATACTACCATTGAAATGGTAAATGGTTTGGCAGAAATTGCAGACTATATGCAAGATGAGGAACTTACCACAGCGCTTACATTTATTGCCAAAATAATTGTTAAGCCAGATATTCCACTAAATGTTGCTACTGTAGAAATTGTAAGACTACAGGCTATTGCAGCAAAGATGGCTTTCAAGGCAACTTGGATGGCCAATGTTGACAAATCAGATCGTGGCAAGAAAAATCTTTATTATACTGCAGCAGAGTCTATCAATAATCTTGTTTCTGCACTAAAGTATATCACCCGCTAATCTGCTATACTTATACTAATAGAAACGAGAAATAATGACAAAAAATTTACTACATACAGTTATGATAAAGCAAGAAGAAAAACCAGTTCACTCTATGGACATTGCTGCTCTTGAAGCAAAAATTAAAGAGGGCTATACCATTAATCGTGTAGACAAGCATACAACTAAGAAAACATTTGCACCTTCAACAATTGCCTATGGGCACGGAGAGTGTGCAAGATATTGGTATCTTGCTTTTGATGGTCAAGTTTTTGAAGACAATGCAGATGCATACGCTGCTGCAAATATGACTGCTGGAACTTTATCGCATGCAAGAATTCAGGCAGCAATGATGAACTCTGGTGTTGCTAAGATTTATCGTGACGATAACAATGAGTCTACAACAGAATTTAAGATCAAGCATGAGGATCCTCCAATTTTTGGCTATGGAGATGTTATGCTTGATTGGCAAGGAGAAGAACTCATTGGTGAAATAAAAACAATGATGAATGAAGGTTTTGAATATAGAAAAGCATCTGGCAAAGGTAAGACTGGCCACTTAATGCAACTTCTTATTTACATGAAAATTCTAAAGAAACCAAAAGGTGTTCTGATTTATGAAAATAAAAATAATCATGAACTTCTTTTGATTCCTGTAGATGTTAACGATCATTACCGTCGGTGGGTAGACCAGGCATTTGATTGGATGAGAACAGTTCGAAAGGCTTGGGAAGATAAAACTTTACCAAGTAAGAACTATAGATCTAATTCCAAGATATGCAAGTCGTGCCCAATTAAAAAGGCATGTGAGTCTGCAGGTACAGGCGTAGTAAAAATAGCGCCCCTGGAGATTCTCGGTGAACAATTGTAGATGTTGTGATAATAATTTTGAGCCGACAGTATCTTATCAAATATACTGTTCGCAAAATTGTAGAGATATTGCAACAAAAGAAAAAATTGCAGCAAGGTATTTACAGTCTAAAAGACAAAAAAGAAAAGGGAAAACCAGATTGTGTAAATCTTGTTCGACCCCTCTCTCTATATATAATGATGAAGTAGTTTGTTCATCTTGTAGTGTAAATCCCGATGCAGTAACAAAAGCAATAAAAGAAATTAAGGGCAAAATAAATGACAAAAAATAAATGGGGTTTAGAACTACCACCACAAACTATTTGCGCCATTGATGCAAGCACAAACAGTCTTGCCTTTGCTCTATTTGATACACAACAAAAAGCATTAGGAACTGTAGGGAAAATTAACTTTGAAGGTAAAGACATCTATGAAAAAATTATGGATGCTGGCAAAAAAGTAAAAGCATTTTTTGATTTTTACGGAGGCTTTGAAGCAATAATTATTGAACATACAGTATTTATGAATAGTCCAAAAACTGCAGCAGATTTAGCACTTGTACAGGGATCAATTCTTGGTGCTGCAGGACAGTCTGGCACTAAGATAATTGGTAAGGTATCACCAATCACTTGGCAAAATTATATTGGAAATAAAAAAATATCAAAAGACGAACAGTTATTTATTCGTTCTCAGAATCCAGGCAAGTCAGAATCTTGGTACAAAACCTATGAAAGAAATCTTCGTAAAGAAAGAACAATTAGATTTATTAATACTATTTACGATAGGACCATTACAGACAATGATGTTGCTGATGCCTGTGGTATTGGGCACTGGGCGCTAAAAAACTGGGGTAAAGCAATAGGGGTTGACAAATAACGCCATGGCTGCTAAACTATATACAAGTGAAGTCTATATGCGTAAGAGGTACATTATGGATAAAAAGACTCCAGAAGAGATTGCAAAGGAGTGCGGGGTTAGCGTGGAAACAATCTATGTATATCTTGCTAAGTTTAAGTTAAGGAAGTCAAAACGATGAAAAAGATATTATTACCTGTTGTTGTATTGATTGGTGTTTTTTCTGCTCTAGCAGGAATAACTTTTATTAGACTATCTAAGAGCATGGAAGATTGGCAAGCATCTTGGGAGGAAGAAGAAGATAATGAGTTCTGAAACACAGTTAGCAATTGCACAGGTTTGTGATGAAATTAAAGAAATGCTTATTGCTAAGAATAAGTCTTACGGAGATTCTGCTTTAAACCCAGTTAGAATTTTTGCTACATCAGATAATGTAGAGCAACTTCATGTTCGTATTGATGATAAACTATCTAGAATAACTAGAGGTGGATCATATATTGGCGATAACGATATAGATGATCTTATCGGGTATCTCATATTGCTAAAAATAGCAAGGGAGTTAAAGGGTGTCAACTGAAGATGATCTAGTTAAGCATCTTGATCAGGTTAATCAAGTCGTAGAAGAATACTTAAAAGGAAATGACCCTACGGTAATTTCCAAACAACTAGACATACCAAGAACAAAAGTAGTAACACTTATTAATGAGTGGAAAGTCATGGCTTCTGCCAATGATGCCATCCGTGCTCGTGCTAAAGAAGCACTTGCTGCTGCTGATACACACTACAGTAAACTTGTTTCTCGTACATATGAAGTTATCGATGAAGCGTCAATGACAAATAATCTTAGTGCAAAGACTGCTGCAATTAAACTTGTAATGGACATTGAGTCCAAGCGCATTGATATGTTACAGAAGGCTGGTTTACTTGAGAATAAAGAACTTGCAGAAGAAATGGTTGAGATTGAAAGAAGGCAGGAAGTTCTTATGGGAATTCTTAGGGATATAGCATCAGAACATCCTGAAGTTAGAGACATTATTATGCAAAGACTTTCTTCTATTGCAAAGCAAAACGAAGTAGTAACCATTGTATCTGAGCCCATTAGTGAGAAGTAATGACAAACTTTGATGATTTTTTAGAAGTTCTTAAAAGTAACCATTTTGAAGAAACCCCAGTAGACGCAAAAACATTTGTTGAGTCACCAGACTATCTTGGACAACCACCACTGTCGGATATCCAGTATGACATTGTTGAGGCTATGAGTCAGATTTACCGTAAAGAAGATCTAGTAGATATGATGGGTGAAGAAAAAGGAACTCGCTATTATGAGAAGTATACTAAGAATGAAATTATCCTACAACTTGGCAAGGGATCTGGAAAAGACTTTACATCTACAGTAGCATGCTCATACATTGTATATAAACTTTTATGCCTTAAAGATCCAGCAAAATATTTTGGTAAACCGTCTGGTGATGCTATTGACCTAATCAATGTTGCGATTAACGCACAACAGGCAAAGAACGTTTTCTTTAAAGGATTTAAAACAAAAATTGAAAAGTCGCCATGGTTTGCAGGAAAGTTTAATGCTAAAGCAGACTCGATAGAGTTTGATAAATCAATTACTGTCTATTCTGGTCACTCAGAGCGTGAGTCGCATGAAGGTTTAAATCTTTTGCTTGCTGTTCTTGATGAGATTTCGGGATTTGCCTCAGAGGTTGGCACTGGAAATGAGCAAGGTAAAACTGCAGACAACATCTATAAAGCATTCCGTGCATCTGTTGACTCCCGCTTCCCTGATCTTGGTAAGGTAGTTTTACTTTCATTCCCAAGATATCCAGGAGACTTTATCTCTGAAAGATACGATGCAGTAATTGCCGAGAAAGAATCAATTGAAAAAACACATGAGTTTATAATTAACCCATTGCTTCCAGATACAGATCCAAACAATAAATTTCAAATTTCTTGGGATGAAGACCACATAATTTCATACAAATATCCAGGAGTATTTGCATTAAAAAAGCCAACATGGGAAGTAAATCCTACCCGCAAAATTGATGATTTTATGATTGCATTCATGACAGATCTTGGCGATGCCATGCAACGTTTTGCATGTGTACCAACTTTTGCATCGGATGCATTTTTTAAACAGGCAGATAAAGTAAGATCTTGCATGACATTAAGAAACCCAATAGATAATTTTAAAAGGTTTGATGAAGCATTCAAACCAGATCCAACAAAAAAATATTATGTTCATGCTGACCTTGCTCAAAAGCATGACAAGTGTGCAGTTGCAATTGCTCATGTAGAAAAATGGGTAAACATACAAGTAATTAATAATTATGAACAGGTAGCACCAATAGTAGTAGTAGATGCAGTAGCATGGTGGGAGCCAAAAATTGAAGGTCCAGTAAATTTGTCTGAGGTAAAGCAGTGGATTCAAAACCTTAGAAGAATAGGGTTTGATATTGGTGTAGTTTCATTTGACCGATGGCAATCATTTGATATTCAAAATGAACTTAAGCAGGTAGGAATGAGAACTGATACTGTTTCTGTTGCAAAAAAACATTATGAAGATATGGCTATGCTTGTATATGAAGAAAGATTGGTCATGCCATCAATCGAACTTTTGTTCGATGAATTGACACAGTTAAAAATTATGAAAAATGATAGAGTTGACCACCCACGCAAAAAGTCAAAAGACTTGGCTGATGCTGTGTGTGGTGCTATTTTTGGGGCTATATCTCATACCCCTAAAAATACAGAAACCGAAGTAGAGGTTCATACATTTAGGGATAGGCCTAAGCGTGTTGACGAACTACCCGAAAACGTGATACAATATAATCCTGCTCAAATAGAAGAAATAAAAGACTATTTGGATAGGCTAAAAACAATATAAAAGAAAAGGAATAAATTAAATGAACTCATTTAAGAAAATCGCTCTAGCCGTGGTTGCAGCCATGACTACCGCAACAATCGTGGCTTCGCCTGCAAGCGCAGCCGTAATGACAGTCGCTGTATCTCTTGACGGAACTGCTAATACAACAGCATCCGCAATTGCTACACCTGCTGCATTGCCAGTCCCAGCAGATAATACAATTGATGCTGCTGATGCGCTAAAGTTTGTTGCAACAGTTGATACAGGAACAAGTGTTACTGTTTCAGCAACAAATGCAACAATCGTGTCTGCACTACACACATCTGCTTCACCAGTTTCTGCAACATCAGGATCTTCATCTTTGACAATTGCAACTGGTACAGGAACAACTGCAACATTCTATGTCTACACAAAGACAACAGCAATTGGTACTGTTGTAATTAATAACCAGGGAACAACTCTGACATACTATGTACAGGGTACTGCTGGTAAGATTAATACTCTTACAGTATCTGCTCCTACATCAGGCGCTGCTGGAACAAAGCAGGATGTCACAGTAACTGCTACAGATACATTTGGCAACAAGGTATCAGGTAAGTCAATTACTGCTACAGTATTTGCTGCAACAGCAACACTAGATTCAACAACAGCAACAACTGGTGCTACACTTTCAGATTTTGGAATTGCAACATTTAAGGTAACACTTCCAACAACTGGAACACGCTCATTGATCACATTTGCACCTACAACATCAACAGATGCAACATCTGCAGATGTAACTGGTCTTCCTGCTCGTGCACTAGCACCATTTGCAGAAATCACAGTTCGTGATCTAGTATCAGAACTTGCTGCTCAAGTATCTGCAAAGGATGCAGCACTTGCTGCAAAGGCTATTTCTGATGCTGCTGCTGTAAAGGCTGCTGCAGAAGTTACTGCTCTAACAGCGCAACTTGCTGCTGAAAAGGCTGCTCGTGCTACAGATAAAGCAACTGCTGATGCAACAATTGCTAAGTTAACTGCAGATAATGCTGCAGCACTTGCTTCAATCAAGGCATCATTCAATGCACTTGCTAAGAAGTGGAACGCAAAGAATCCAAAGGCAAAGGTTACTCTAGTTAAGTAATTTAGTCCAACACTAAAGGGGTTATCAATTACGATAGCCCCTTTTTTGTGCAATAAAATGGTATAATCATCCTATCAGACATTATGTCTGCAAGGGGGAAGGCAAATAAAAAGATTACTACGCATAGCAACAGCCACCATATTAGCCTTTGGATGGCTTCTAATAGCCCCTACAGACGCAAACTCTGACGACCCTATATCACTTGCTGCCCAAGAAATAGCAGAACTTAATAAGAAGGTAAACAATCTTGTCTTTCAAGATGACATGAACAACCTTATAGATATAGCAGAGAACAAATTTCTATATGCTAAAAATGCCAAGGATGCCAGAGATCAGGCTATTGAGGACTACCAAGATGCTTTAGACGCAAGAGGCCTAGCCATAGAACAAAGGGATTTGGCACAATCAGTCGTAGATGGACAAACAGTCACTGTGGCCACAGCACTAACTAATAAAAATAATGCTCAAGATGAATTGGCTATAGCAAACATAAACCTTCAAACAGCACAATCAAATATGCAGTCTGCTAGTGGTCAAGGGCTTCAATATACTGTCTACAATCTAACAAGAACATTTGGAGGAGTTGCCACACCAGACTCTGTTATCTGTACTGGTACATGGAACTCAAACTCTATGCAATTGCCAGTTTGTGGAAATAGATATGAAAATATTGTAGTTAAGTTTACTGGACAGATCACAGTTCCATCATGGTTTGAGACAGTAGCCTTTGCGGGATACACAGATGATGGTTTTAGAATGTATATTGATGGACAACTTGCTGTCAATAACTGGGTTGAGCAGGGTGCAAGATGGAGTTCTTGGTCTCCAACCTATGATGTTACTCAAGATAAAACTTTTGATGTTGAGATTTGGTGGTATAACGGTGGTGGTCCAGGATCCTATCACCTTGGGTGGACAATTCCTGGTGGAATGACTGGCGCAGGTTGTGACTATTCTGGAAATCCAAGAGTATGGGGACAAAACTTTAGTTGTAATTTAAATACATTTTCTTCTGGATCTGGACCAACACAAGCACAATTAGATGCTTATAGTCAAGCACTTGCAATAAAAAATACAAAGCAAGAAGTATATAACGATAAATTGTCTGTATATAATCAAGAGGTTCAAACACTACAAACCTCACAATCAAACCTAACAACTGCTGAAGCAAACCTAACAACTGCTGAAACAAATCTAACAAATACAACAACTGACAAAGACAATGCAATAGTTTTATATAATCAAGCAGTTATAGATATGAATAATGCAATTGATGATGCATGGGACTACTATAAGGAACAAGGGCAAAGAGAACTTAATGCTGCTATTGCACAGGCTGCAGCCAATGCAGCAGCAAATCAGCCTACTCCAGAACCTTCTCCTGAGCCATCGCCTGAGCAAACTCAACGAGTCGATCCCACTCCAACTCCAGAGCCTGAAACCACAAATGAACCGACTCCAGAACCAACTGTTGATCCAGAGCCCACCCCTGAGCCTTCACCAGAGCCTTCACCTCTCCCATCGGATATAGATCCAGAGCCAACTCCTGAACCAGAGCCAACTCCTGCCGAACCTTCTGAAGAACCACAAGATAATCCTATCATACAAGATAAAGAATTGGCAGCATTAATACCTGAAAAAGGAACAGGAACAGCAGAAGATCTATCTGGAGTTATTG
>JACCDO010273757.1_pt1 | contig 33660 bp, 21 predicted proteins | sample 7446101 | NCBI WGS metagenome assembly JACCDO01 (sample SAMN15323440, study PRJNA562643) | freshwater metagenome | isolation source: river surface water | place: USA:Blue River Watershed | collected 2017-08-16 | reverse complement strand
TGCGGTAGACTTTGCACCGACACTGTTAGTATTATAACATGTATTATTATGACGAGATACACTATTTACCTTTTCTTGATTTATCAAGTGATTCAGATACTCATCCAACGAAGGCAGCAGCTGGACGCGATAGTGTGCGATGTTCTGCGACATATCAAAACCCAAATCTGAAGGGTTCATGTACTTACTACGCTTTTATTCTAATATTATTCACTATCGCTAAAACTAATTGATCACAATCTGATCACTATCTGACCACCACACACTATTAGTCTGACCACCGTTCTAATGTCTGACCACTATTCTCTCGGAGTAACACTCTATCAACATTTAGGGATTAAGATTAATACCGGCCAGGCATAATCAGAATCTGATTATCAGACCAGTTAATCTCATCAATTGTCGACTCCACTGTGGGAAACGTAATGGAAATTTCTAAACATATTGAATAAAATACTGTTTAACCTGATTTGCTTCCAGTTCGCAAGGTGATGTAAATTAACCTATAGGAGTTGCAATTTTAGCTTGAATATGTGGTCACTTATATGTAATGTATAACCTTAATTGTATCTGTACAATGCATTCTAATATCTAATATACAAGAGGGAGATCTAATCACCAGAGGTAAATTACCTCAGCCTGAGGTCCTATTAGTATTATTAGTTCCGGATTTAGTTACTTTGTGCCATCTGTTGCATCAATTACTGCATCATCAGTCATATCTAAATATTCATTTGGTGTGCTCGTATCAATAATTTACATATTGTTCAATAATAATATGTACCGGTGTTTCTCATTTTTAGTCTATTTTTTTAGACAAAGTACTACTTCGTTTGAAAGTAGACGTCGAGTCAAAAATTTGGGATAAATAAACAAAAAGTTACTAATTTAGTACTGGAAATTCATTCACATTGCAACAGCGATGATTTACCGGGCAATTTTTGTCTCAACACTATTGATATGCACCGTTTTTATGTTGTTTAACTTTATTCCCAGCGATATTTATCACTTGTCGGATGAGAATCTCACAATTAATAGAGAATTGCGTCAATCCACATCACATTCATATAGGGATGAAAAATGGGATACAACAATTCTTGTGCAATATATTAATAAGCTACAATTTACTATAGACTATTTTTTAACAAATTGGACAGTCAAAGAAAATTCTAGTAGACGATTACAATTCGATAGTATGTTTGAAAATGCAGGATCAATGAGAGGAAGGCGAAAGAAAGGCACAGCGTCCGGCGGAGTTGGAGGAAGAGGGCCTGGGAGAGTTAGTAGACCAAAAGCATTAATGACTTATGTGGAGGATGCAATATTAAATATCGATAGATATAATTTATGGTGGTTAGGACCTCCAGAAAGCGAACAACCGTTTAAGATCGCCTCTTGGTCCAATAATAAACAACACAATCCTGAAAATAACGCAATTTTCACCATGGCAACTATTCAAGGTGGTGGAGATGCAGTTATTTGTACAAGTCCTAACGATTTCCGCCTGTATTTAGGTACAGCCAGGAAATTTTTTAATGGAGATATCGTCATGGCTGTAGAAAAGGGATTGTCCGATGAAGCAATGGCAATAATCAATCAGCATAATGTCATTGTATACGAATTATCTGAGTCTCTGTGTTCCAGAGCAACAAAATCTATTTTTTGTGGTTCAGAAGATGAGAGGGTTCCAGCATCAGTATTTAGATATTTTTTTTATGAAAAATGGGCTGTTAATTACGCCACATCATCATTTATAATGTTTACCGACTTCAGAGATATAATATTTCAAGGGAATCCATTTGATTATCACCTCGATGAGTGGTATCCAGAGTATCAGTTAGTATTATTTCAAGAATTTCACCCAAATATGGTGATTAATAGATGCCATTTTAATACCAAAATAATGGACGAATGTTACGGTAGCAATGCACTTAAAGTGTTGGGCACTCGTATTATTGTTAGTTCGGGTGCTGCGATGGGTACACGTGATGCTATAATTACTTGGTCGCATCATCTAACATTACAGTTACAAGAAGCACCTGGCAGGGTTGTAGAAACCAGATGCGCATCAGGAGGTATCGATCATGCATTTATTAACTTTCTTACATACAATAACAAGGTCAGGGGGCTAATGAAGACGAAGGTATTTTCACAGGGCGAGGGTGCAGTCAACACCATAGGTGGATTAAGACCAAATACGGTTGTTGCTAATATAACTGGTGATATCAAAAGTTTTTGGCGTTTGTTAGACGATAACAATAATATTCTGAATTGGAATGGCGAGGTCTCTCCCGTAGTACATCAATTAGACCATTTTTTAGATGAGTTAGAGGGAATAGTTGATGATCAAGTAAAAGAAGGAACATTGGTATTAAAGTCGGATGTAGATAAAGGATGGCATGCTATAAGCAGTAGTAAATGCTTATGGGGTTGTTAAATTGTAATATTTATGTTAATTTTTTTATGATTTATTTGTATACACAATTTAACAACGTTTTATACGCTCTCATCTATAGGTTCTACAATGCCTATAGCTTGCCTAGCTTCAGGTAAAATGAATCCTGTCCCACAAATGATAACAACTGGCGGGGACTTATTCTGCGACGATTGTGTCGCAGCTACTAGTAACACCTTTTTCACGGTATCCGTAATACCGGAAGCACCCAAATCATCTAATTCTTTTCCAGTTTCTTCTTGAAATAATTTCCTCAATTGTGAAGTACTGACCGCTCTATAACTATTACTATGCGTGAAGTGTACGCACTTATCATTAACAACTGAAAGAATTTGTTTCAAGCACTGTCTGACATCTTTATCGCGTGAAACACCATATATAATATGTACAATTCTATGTGAAAATTCCATTTTAATTCGTCGAACTAGTGCTGATATTGCGGCAGGATTGTGCCCAACATCAAAAATCACATCAACAGGAAATGTGCTACTACTAGATTCGCTTGCAATATCCTCCCCATCATTAGTACGCAACTGACCATTGGTATTAACTAGTACTTGATGTAATTCCCATCGACATGGTGGTCTTTTTCTAACAATTCTAGTTACAATATTATCATCAATAATGATTTTATCATATTCGGGATAAGCTGTTTTGAGCAATATTAAAGCTGCAATAGATATAGCAGAATTAAGTTTATCGGTATCAATGATATTATTGCTAGCATCAGAGTAAGTCATTGGTGATGAGAACTCACTTAAGTCATGCCAATCTATATGTTTATTAGTGGTAATTACTTCCTGTAAAGTATGTAATATGGCACCTCTATTAGCCGCCTCTTGTTTGCACACATCATATGGGCATCCAGGACCAATCAAACCGTGTATTTTATTTTTGAAAATACCAGACTTATTTAGTGCAATATCCTCAACTGTTGATCCCAAAACTTTTGTGTGATCAAGTGAAACTGAACAGATTATACTTAAACTGGTTGCGACCACATTTGTGGCATCATAAATACCACCACAACCAACCTCTAAAACTACAAAATCACAATTTAAAGTTTTGAAGTATAAACCGGCAATTACAAATGTTAATTCAAATAATGTTGCAGTTATATTATGTTGAACACATAAGGCTAATACCTGCTTTGAATACAAAATAAAATCTTCTTCACTGATTAAAACATTATTAACCTGTATTCTCTCTCTAAAAGAGGAAAGATGAGGTGATACGAATAAACCAGTTTTATATCCGTATGATTGTAAGCATTGTGCTATCTTATGCGATGTACTCCCCTTTCCATTCGTCCCTCCCACGTGAATCGTCTTGATAGAGTCCAATGGATACTCCACGAGGCGATACAATACGCGTGTCGCATCAAGTGAACTATCCGCGGGTGCTGATATGCCCTCCTTACTTTTGTTTTTCAATAAATTATTGACATTATACAATGTTTTCAGCATTGATTTGTAGTTGCTGTCATAGCCGCTCGGCGTGTAAACGATGTCCAACGCGTCCATGCTAGCATCCGGTCACCATCGCTCTAGCCTTGCACTCAATTTGGTTTAGGCTCTGACGTTAGAGAATTTTCCTGTCTTCGTCACATACTTGGTTTTGGCGACCGGTAATACAATAATTGTTCGTGCAAAATTAATGTTAAGTATGTACTAAAGTATTATCAATGATCACTGCTGCTCAGTGTGCATAATACACGGATTTTATTTTGATATGACTATTACTACCTTCATAGCTGCTAAATCACGCAGCGAATTATCGCGGAATAATTCTAAACGCAATTGAATACCACATTATCATCTGTAAAGAGCAAACTGTCAGTGAATTTAGTTCAAACTCCCATTATCACCGGCCCCCGCTATATTATTCACTCACACCTCCTGAAAAGGTGCTATATATTTGGCAAGTTGAGAGAAGGTAATAGGTTAAGAAACATATTGGTGGGAAAGAGGATGAGTGCAGTGAGCGATGCACCTGCAGTGAACAAGCACCACTCTGAGGCTAAGGAACCAAAGTCTGGTGATAAAAGAAAACATGATGATAGTAAACAGAAACTAGATGAATTTTTGGTAGAATTTAAATATAATAATACATTGCCGCCTGTACCATCTGGTCCTTTTTTCAGCGATTTTGGTATGGTTGAATCGTTTCAATTACTGAGAAATTATAAAATGTCATCATTAGAAAAGTCATACATATGGCAACCACATACCGACCCATTGGTAGGAATAGAAATTGATTTAGTTGATGTAGAAAATATGTTTCTTGGAAACCAATGGAATGTTCATAGTGATGCTAAAGAAGATTTGAGATATTTAGATGTAAACGAAACAAAAAATAAAAAAGATGAATCATCTAAAACACCAAATGAGTTGAGTTGGTTACGAAGTACTACGCATATGGGTTCAGGTTTAACATTTCAAAAAGGTACTATCGGAGGCGACAAAGAAAGCAATAAAAAGATTAAATTTCATTGTACTGAAAATTCTGATCCACTATCTGTAGAATATATTGAAAAGTCATTTTCGTTGGTACATGAAACTCTTGCCAAAGAAGTATCTAAACAAGCAAAACATCGTAATACTGTGTTATATTCAGCCCCATTATTGCCATTCGACAATAATGAAATCCGTGATTATTGTCATGTCCGCTTTGATGAATTGCCATATTACTCATCACTTCATAGTAGTGTTAATCTCTCAACTGATACAAGTGTCGATACAAGTAAAAATATTGTACATAATAGTATTGTATCTAATATAAGGCGTTCAACCAAGAATGCAAATAAATTTACTGTATCTGTATTATCATCGCATAAAAATAGTAATTCGATGGATGTTGACAACAGTAACAATGATGATAAAAGTGTGCATTATGACTGGATTTCTGATTTTGATATGAGTATAGATAGAGAGAAGTCATCATATATATTTATCCTCGATAAAACCAAAAAGGAAGCAAGTTATTTACCATATTACAACCGCATACATTTGAAGAAAGCAAATATTGAAGATATAACTCCTTGTGAAGCGTATGTTTCTCGTCGTGAAGTTACCCAGGATTTAGAAAGCGAGTAAGTAAGAAAAAATTAATACAGGAAGAGTATGTAAAGTATATTTTTTGTATTTAACTTTATCCTATTTACTTTACATTTTTAATATAAGAAAAATTTAAAGTCTACCACCGGCACCTTTCATTGATTCTACTCTAGTTTCAGCAAGTGCTTTATCTACAGCAGCACCAGTATCTTCAGCAACATCACCATGCATTTCCATTAGTTTAGTTAAATCGAATTTTGGCTTCTTTAATACTTTAACTTTTCTAATAAAAACATTTTGTAATGGGAAAATAGATTGGCATTTCTTTTCAATATCAGCACCAATTGATTCACTTGAAATTAGCTTTTGAACTAACTCTTTAAGATCGCATTTGGATGCTTCGTCTCTAATAATTTCAAACATCTTCTTACGGATATTTCTAACTTGTCCAGATTGTGCGTAACATGTTGATCTCTCTGCTTGGTTCTTTGCTTTCTTGGTAAAAGCAATGGAGAATACACGTAATGAGTATCCATCAGTAGTACGAACATCTACATGAGCATCAATTAATGTTTGCCATTTGCGAATTAATGAACATAATTTATCACGGGTCATATCCATACCATGGAAGTTAGTAACAACATTAGTACCTTGAACATCTTCACATACAAGTCTAATCTTGCGGTATGCTAATGCCTCATCACCACCATTCAAATCAGCTAATGATAGTTCAAAAACACGTCCTTTAAGACCTTCAGATGCAATTTTAGTGCCTGCAGTTTTACTAATGATAGTTTTACCAGCGTTTCTTACAGAGAATATACTTGGTGCTTTGATAGTATATGTTTCCTTTCTGGCGAAAGGATCCTGTGCCTTCTTCTTGCCACCCTTCTTGCCCTTACTTAATCTCTTGTTCTTACCGATAGCCATCTTTTTCTTATTAGTCCTTCGCCTTTGATTTTTGTGGTGGCTTCGACAAAATGAACCCTACCCTCCATACAAAATGACAACAACAATTGTTAATCTACGTAACAAACAAATTAAAAACATTTAATAAATAGTTCTAATGAAATTATAACTCATTATTGAACAATCAAATAGGTATAATAAATAATATTAAGGAAAGGAATATTTATTATCAACGTAACCAATTTTATAGTTTTAAGAAACCATTTCTATTTAATAATCTCTCTTATTATTATTATAGACGACGGTAAGATCATTTCTAAAAAGTTAGGGTTTGTAATGAAGATAACCAACGACCAAAACACAAGGTGTGGCTCTGTACACAGGGCGTACCGATGGAGTCGCAGTTTGGAGCTGTCGATGACGGTCAGACGCAGTCAATGTAAGTAACTCTCTTCATTAACGCTTAGGAAGATCACTGGTTTCATCTCAGAAGAAAGAAAGAAGAGGATTAATTAATGATATGTGGGTGTGGAGCCATGAGAGGTAGATTGTGCTGGATATTGAGAAATGTATTCTAAATACTGCTGTGGATATCGTGTGTAATGCTCTATGGGTGTTATCTGCTTCTTAAAAATCTTCTGAAATGACTCATATTACTACTATACTTCTAAATAATATACTTATTATTATATTTCTTTTAGTGTGGGACAAAGCGAACTTTCAGTTGAAAACCAACACCATGACAGTGTTGGAGGAGAAATGACTGTTGGTGATGCTAAGTTACTACCATCTGACTCCCTATCACCACTTATAATTCCATCAAATCCTGTGTCAAATACTTTAGAAACCACTACTACTGTACCAAGTACTCCATCGTTATTATTGGTTCCAAGTTTAAGAGGCATGTTAACACTACAAGGTACATCAAGTGTATGTAAAGGAGTATGGGCTATGTCTGATTCTGCGCATGATGTACCAGGACAAACAAGTGATTTTGAATTTAAATTAGTTAAAGCACAAGAAGGTTCAACAGAATTTCCTATCAATGGTAAATATCAAGGATGGTTTAACTTAAAACAACCAAAAGGTAGCATAAAAATTGATGACAAAGAAATTAATATGCAGTTTATTCAAAATGATAATGGTGATGGATATGCGATTCACGGTGCTGGTACCAATAAGTTTGGTAATTTTACATTAAAAGGTACCTTAAGTAACGATGGAGCAGTGCAAATGTATAGAGAATATGTATTGAAACCTCTGCCATTACCGAAACCAAAGAAAGTTCCGGGGATACAAGCAGTTGGTCTCACAGCTCCATCAAGTGGCGCACCTACTCCAAGAGAAGGTGCTGGTAGAATACGTAAAGCTTCTAGTATTTTACAAGGTTTTGATGATCCAACTGTAAAAGCTACTACTCCTAAAAGCTCGTCAACACCAAAGGCTGCTGCTGTTTCTAGAACAACATCACAAGTAAGTAATAAAGATACAAGTGCTGGTAGAGCTCAACGGTTATCACAAGGTTTGGTAAAATGTGGTGATTTACTCAAAGAGTTATCGAAACATCAGTCCGCAATATGGTTTCTAGAACCAGTTGATTACATCAAGCTGAATATCCCTGATTATCCAACCATAATAACTGAACCGATGGACTTTAAAACAATTAAATTTAATTTAGATAACGGTATTTACAAGACATGTGATGAGTTCGCTGATCACGTGAGACTCACGTTTAGTAATGCAATAAAATATAACACAGCGCGTGACAATCCCGTCCACATTGCAGCTAAGGACATACAATCTAAATTTGACGAAAAATATCGCATATTATTGAGTAATTTAGGACTATATAACGACGAACCCGTTCCACTGAGTCGTCAGAACTCCGCCCCGAAGAGAAAACAGTCATTGGGACGTGTAGCAAGCACATCCTCCACGCAACACATCGCAAAGAACCCCCATCGCTTCGCTCCACCTCCAGCATCTGATGCAACTATGGCTTCATATCAAGAAATGCAAAGAACATTACTTGAATTACAAAATGAAGTTGTACAATTAAGAAAATCCGTTTTGAAACAGGAGGTGGTTCAGAATATAGCAGAGAAACAGGAAAGCAGTAAAAACCCCTTATCTTTAGAAGAGAAAAAGAATTTAATATCCAAAATGCATAAATTACCACCAGAAAAAATGGAAAAAGTTGTTGAAATAATTCAAAGTGCATTAAAAGAACTGCGCCCAGATAGCAATGATAGTGACGACAACGAGATAGAAATCCCTTTAGATGAATTAGATACCCATACCTTGAGAAGGTTGCAACAGTTTATTGCTGAGCATGAGGATAGTGAAAAAAAGAAAAAAGTACCTAAATTAAAAGAACCACCACAAAAAAAAATGAAAAAAGATAATTATTCGGCTATAAATAACGTACCAACGCAGCTGAACAACGTGACAAGCACGTTGCACACTAATCCCGGTGATATTAATATATTTTCCGGTACCGATTTTGGCAGTATGAGAAGACAAGCTGGTGACAGTGACGACGACGATTCCGAGCACGCTATCTAGTCGAAGAACCGTAAAAATTAATGAAAATTATAAAAGAAAAATATATAATAATAATAAAAAATTAACGTTGTAATAAACAATGTCATCTGTTTACTTATATACAATTTCTTCATACATACGTGCGTAGTAGTCATTGGAGGATCACGTCACCTTCATCATGACCTGCGTACTAGCTAATCCCTCACTATCTATAGTTGATTCTAAAAATAACGATAAATTCTTGGGAGGATAAGTCAGTAGCAAGTCAAATGGTTTATCGCCGATAGAAGCGTCCGCGATGATAGCATTGCGGCACACGGCGTACAACCCTTTGACCTTGGTGTCCTTCGTATATCTTCGTACTATTTGCTTCCCATTCACTAATTTTATAGAGATTCTAACTGCATCGGCATCTTTTTCATGCGGTTCGTTTGGAATAGGACCATAATCTTTCACAAGAGTCGCGGTAGAATCAACCTTCGCTGATGCTGTATCCTTAGCAGCAGGCGTAGGTGATAGAACAGCCTTATCTTCAGCTTTTTGAAAGACTGTTCCTGTAGTTACCTTGACATCGCCACTACCATACGTTTCGTCCATCGATCCTGCTCTAGATTTGCTTTTTGCACCAACATGCATCGTTTCCATTGAATAATTCTCGAGAAATTCAACTAAAATTTCTGCAAAATATGAAGGTTGCAAGAAACCGTTCCAACTTTTTATCATGACACCTGTCCGCGGATCTATCACACACACGACAGGTAAGTTGTGATCGCTAAGACGATAAAGTCTCATGAAATTTTTTCCATCGATAGAAGTACTTCCTCTTTGCCAAAATATAAAAGTACTTCGCACGATCGATATCACGGTATCATCAGTCCATGTATCTCTATTTAATTGTGAAGAGGCAAACTCTAGGTGGTTTTGAATGTTTACTAGTAACCATTTTTTATCAGCTTTTGCAAGCTCTTTCGCACTGTCTAATGAACCAGGAAACGATAAGTGAGTTGGTGGTCCAAATACCCAATCAACACCTTCCGCATCCATTTTATTAGCTGGGTCGTCGTCTTCATTAGATGATGATAATAATCTAGATAAAATCCTCGGATCTGCTTGCCGTATACCATCTTCATCGAATACATCTGGTCTAGAACCAGATCTGTCACGTCTTTCCTGTCCCATACGTCCTGTATGTTCATATTGATAATTGTCAACTATTGGTTCCCTACCTTCCACAAATTGATTAATAGCATTTTGAGTATTCCAATTATTTATTTGTAACAATTGCTCTGCTATTTTCCTACTAGTACCAGTAAAATCAATAAAATTTTTAATGCAATCTTCATGATATTGATTATGATTTGTAAAATTGGCTGCAGCAGGCGCCACTGACACCTCCGGTGAAACAGGAGATGCACTGCGGCTTCTAACAGATTGTTTAGGAGCCGATATGGGAGCCCTTATGGTACTAGTATTCTCTAGTTCTACATCAGGATTCACCGACGGCGAAGGAATAGTTACTAGGGAAGAGACTAAAGGAATCATTATTGATCGGTCAAACTCCACGTCATCAATACCATAGTTTAACAAAAACGCATACAGTTCGTCATCACTCCAACTGCTAGGCTCTCTAGCATCCATTCTTTCCTTCTTTTTTTTTTTTGATTTTTTTTTTCTAAATTTTGTTCTGCCAGAATTCTGTACCCGACTCAAAATAAATTACTTCATTAGTTACATTTTAGTCACGTATTCTAGTATATTTTGCGCGGCAATGCACTCCACTCCTATGATATACTCTTCGTCAGTCAGATTTTCATCGAGTTTAGTGATCTGGGGATTAAGGGACGTTATTTTAGAAGATATCTGTGTTACTATTAATTCCACTGCTTTCGCGGCGCTATTATTCTGTGTAATCACTTTGATTCTATCAAGTACACCCATTAACTCTTTATTCAATAGTTTTTGGTGCTGTGGGTTCACAGGATCGTGATAAATAAGTGTTTTTATCTCAATTTCTTCAGCGATGTTGTTAGTTGCTCCAGGTACGGTAATAGTTGTAATAGAGTACTTTGATGCAGATACTTCACGGTCAACCCAGCCAAAACATAGGATTCTTTGCTGAAATGACATGGTTCCATATGTTATGAATAAGTCATTGTTAGCAAATATGTTTTTATCTGCACGCAATAAATAATCTGTGTTACCGTACGACAGCGATGGATATAACTCCGAGTCATCGGAGTGATTTGGCAATGATATAAAGGGTGTTAGTGAGTAAATCACATTGTCGTTATTTTTCACTTTATTGAATGATTTTGATGTCTCAAACGAGAGAATCCTGCCCTGTAAAGTGCCTCTTCCCCACAAGTAGTCAGTGATATCAACATTTACCTTGTTATTGAATGTATTAAATGTATTCTCCCACGAACTGCGCATTTTCACACAGTCTGAATGTATATTAGTTCCTTTTATTTTGTTTAATCGTGAATCAGACCAAAGCGCTGGAATATAACTTACGTCATCAGGTAGCGTGTCAAGAAAAGGTCGATATAATGAATCATCCCCTTTTGCCCTTTCAGTACATAATGCAAATGCAATTTGATTAAGCTTTTCCTCATTAGATCCACCAATACTCTCAAAGCATAATGTCTTTGGTACTGATACTATTATTTCATCCGCTATTGTAATGTAAGCATAATTAAAAATAAAGAAAGACGTAAAAGAATAGGACGAATGATCACCTCGTATGATTCCTTTCGCTTTCAAACCATAACCCATTTCACTTATACTTATATCTATATTTTTGTGTACTTGTCCACCTCCTAATACAAAAGTATAATCAACAATTCGTTGATAAATAAAGAATATTCAAACCATTTATCAACCAAGTCTTGAACCTGTCACCAATCTCTACAGATGGAGCAAGACCGGACGAGCATTGAAGCAGCGCATAAAATATCACTAATAACAAGACTTTTATCGAATCCATCATTGGTTGAACTGTGCTCAGTGTGCTGGCAACACAGTTATGCATGGTATGTTGCATGACTCATCTGGGCCGGTGATGACCGGTACTTCAACCAGTGCTAATGAAAATAAGAGGAGAAAGTGAAATATAATACATAATATACTTACAAAACCACAATTAGAATCCCCCGTTCAACTGCCGTTGATTTTCTGCTAACTTTCTTTCAAATTCTAAGGCATCCATTTTTACACTATCACTATCAACATTCAGTATAAACTCAATAGCAGACTGTAAATTAACAAAACAGTAACCGTTTTTTGATAATAATCTCGAGGGATTATGAAACGATGAAATAAATTCACAATTTGAAGCTAATTTTGGGACATCAGATTTTAACACAACGTATATAAACATGGGTAAAAAATCATCTGCTCCTGCAATTTGATCGTCATTTTTACCGTCTTTTCCTCTTGCTAAATTTAATGAACTAAAAATAACAGCCGCACACTTCACTATACATTCCACTTTTTCACTTGGAGTGCGATAGGAGTTCATTTTCCTTAATTCATCTCTGGCTAGTGCCAACACCATATCGTTCCTCAACGATTCCTTGATCTCTAGTGCTTCTGGTCCAATAAAAGATAGTAGTTTCATGCGTGTAGCTAGAAGATTATCTTGATCCGGCACTTGCACTGTGTTGAAAGCTACTTCGGCTATTCGATTCATGATGTACCGCTCCAAATTGTCTCTAGCCGACATTACTCTTTCTTCCGTTTCATTCTTCCATGAAGGTAATTTAGAGAATAGCATACGTGCGTGGTCTAAAAAGTCATTAAATCGTCGCGATAAATGCGCCGTTCCATAAAATATGTAATCAATTTTAGCATTTTTGGCAGGTGGTGTAAGATCGCCATTGGGACCCAGAACCGATGAAATAAATTTTCTGGTTAAATCAACAATTTCATGGCACTCCGGTAGTGCTATTTTTACTATAAACTCTTCATAAGGAATCTCCAGTAGCTCCTTCTTCTGCACTTGTTTCTTCACGTCACCGTCATTTGATGCATCAAACAAATTATTTGTTGTTGCAGATGAAAGTTGGTTCAACATATCGTTATTTGTTATGTCGTAACTGTTGCGCTCCACTGATGTCGATATCAAATTAGAACCGACTAAGCTTCGCTCGGATATTGTTGAGTTGGATGATAGGAGCGCATTGTCTGCATTGCCGAATAAAGTGGAGTATTCCTCCGATAATCGACCAATTTCATCTGTTTTGTCACTCAATATATCACTGAATAAATTATTGGAGTCATAGCCTAGTATATGCAAACGCTCATTCAAATTATTCTTCGTGCTCTCAAATCCCTTTCCTTTAGCAGGCGATGATTTGTTCAGCTTAAATTTATTCAATTCTGATACTAATAATGCCTTTTCTTTTTGTAAATTTAATATTGTTTGGTCCTTATATCTGATTTCTTTCACTAAATTAGCGACTTGTAACTTTAATTTAGTATTTTGTATTTCTAATGTCTCATTAGTTCCATCTCTACTACTAGCTACTGAACCACTTATATTGTCATCAGTATCATCGAACAAGTTATCATTGGAAGATGATTTATTTCGTTTATAAAAGCTTTTATTGCTAGTTTCTTTATCATTTATGGTGGATAAAAAGTCATCGATATCTTTATCTATAGCAGTATCCATATCCTCCTTCTCCAAAGTATCAACATTACTATTTCTGTTGTCGTTATCACCGCTGGAATTTTTTGCATCTCCTTTATCGGTTCTAGGTTTAAATCCTAGATATTTACCAGGATACCACTTACTATTATTACTTGGTTGAGATGGATCCTTCTTATCACTGTTACTTGATCTATTATCTTGAGTTGAATCCCTTAGATCAATATTAGTTAATGTATTATCGTCAACATTAGTTGAAACTTCATTATTTGTTTCATTATTTGAAACTTCATTATTCGGTTTCAACTGTTCATTATTTGTATCAATATCGGTGGCAACAGTTGCTATGTCGATATTCTGTTGGGTATCGTCTGATTTTACAACATTGTTGCTCTGCGAGATGAGTGTAGTATCTATTTTGGATTCAATCTTTGGAATTGATTCTTCCCCATTTAAAGATCTGCGACGTGCAAGTTTAGCCATCAATTCACTCATTTCTTATAAATTGATTATTTGATAGACTTTCAAATAATAAATAAAGAATTCACACTTAAATTGCAACTTTGCGAGGAATCTTCAAGAAACTCTCAATCGAACGAGGCCCGCAAGGAGAAGGAACGACTCAGGGGGTTTGTGCTACCTATCTAATATATAATAATATAATACAATAATGCGCCATATTGAATACCAAATGATACAATCGTCCGATCGGTGGCAAATATTATTATATGTATATCTCGCCGGTACCGAGTGGATTTTGGACTCCGAATTTCGGACAATCCGGGAAAAAAAACGATAAAACTAAAACTTGCCATTCACTTGGAGAATATGCTGTAATATTTGTTGTCGGAAAGGCTTATAACAATGGGGAATAGGTTATCAAGCCGGAAGAAAACTGGGAAAGAAACTCCTAAAACAGAAAAAAATAAAAGATTAGTTTTTATGTTTGCCGATGGAGAATTGCGAATATCTGATGTGAACATGACTACTTTAACCGCTACAATTCATCGCTCGATGTATCAAACGCCTGTTGATATAGAATTCTTGAGAAAAAATCTCTTGTCTCATCCTGATGCACCAAAATGTGTAGATCCAACTACTGGTGATCAACCATTACATGTAGCAGCAAAATTAGGATTAATTAAAGCAATGACTCTTTTAATTGATCTAAAAGTAGATGTTAATGCTGTTAATAAAGATGGCGACACGCCTCTACATTATGCTGTCGGTTTTCATCATTTCGAGTGTGCGGTTAAGTTAAGAACATGCGGTGCAAATGATAAAAAAGTAAATAATGCTGGTTTCAGTGCGTATAAAGGACACACTGGTAAAAGCTCCTATGGTATAGCAGCTATAATTTCAGCAACAACTGTGACTCAATTAGATATTGCATTGAGTATATGTGAAACAATTTCTGTGGATGATATGGATTTAACAGAATTTCAAAATGCTAGAACATACTCTTTAAACATACTACAAGACTCGTGGACTGCATTTCAACTTGAGAAATATAATACAATTGAAAGAAATTTACGCATTCACACATTTCATAAAAGTAAACAAGAAATGGAAAGAAAACTAAAGGAACAAGAAGAAGCATTGATTGGACCAGATGCGGGGATTAACAAATCTGCTGATGTACCAAGTGATGCAATAGACACTCAAGATGAAATTGGTTCAGTTGGAGGTACTAAAAAGAAAACAAAAGCTAAAACAAAGACGAAGAAACTTGTATGCCAATGCACAAACTGTAATACAATGATCGATATCAATTATAATTACTGCTGCGAATGCGGTGCTCCAAACAAAAATAAACCGCACAAATGAATAAATAAAGATAATGCCTTTCAATATGAACTGTAACTTTGCTGATAAATGTATAAAAATAACAATATTAATTACACTTGAACATTTATTATATTCGTTTGGCTTTTCATGACCACTGCTCATCATCATCTTCGCCTTCTTCTTCTAGCTTTTGTAATAATGCCAGTCGTTCTTCCTCGTTCAATAATACAGCAGGTTTGATGTCACTGTCTGGTTCTGGTTTCGCATCATCTGACACTAACGACGAAGTTGATGCAACATTGGTAATGTTGCTATCTACATGAACAATACTTAAACTACTATTATTATCTTGGTCATTGCTTTGTAATACAACAATATTCTCTTCTGAATCCTCGTATGAGCCTGTCATGTTGGAAATATTTCCTTTTAATGTAACAATTAATGATTCTAGATCCGCAACACGCAACGCTAATGTTTTCACTTGATTTTTTAATAAATTATTCTCTTCTTTCAAATTATTTATGACTTCATCTTTATTATCTCTGTTCTCGTTTCTTGGAACAGTTGAATCTGGTTCTTCCCAAGCTAAATCTTCATCATCATATTCATCATCTAAATTAACAACACTACCTCTATTTAGTACCATTATCTTAAAGAAATATCTCGACCAAAACTCTTCGGGTTTTAACTCGTTGGGGACTAATTCGGCATAGTATCGTGACACATCAGGTTCATCGTCTAGTAATTTAGCTACTTCTGCACCATACATTGCTAGACTAAAATTCTTGAAATACTTGTCATATTCCTTGTGGTGTATCTCATCAACTGGATTGGAATACGTGTTATACGATCTCCTACAATCTACAAGCATTTGTTCACGTAAATTGTTGTTTGTCTCATCATTCTCCTCCGCATCAAATATAAGCGCCTTGGACGTGTCCTCAGTGATAGTGTTGACGAAATCAAACAAATCAGCCTTCAGGGAATTCCAATTCATTATTTAAACCTCGAATTGTTCTATAATTTATACGCAACAACAACAGTCTCCAGTCTCACTTTGATTTTGTGATCAACTTTCTTCGGAACTCTTGTCGAGAATCGGCCCTTTGAAATGAAGATTAGAAAAGACACTGTGCTTAAATTGCCGAGATACTTGCGCAGAAGCGATATGTAGTCACACTTAGTGTAATCCATTGGTTGGTAAGACTTATTATCGACTTACAGTATTTTTATCGACCGGTACCGCAAGACCGCAATATCAAAAGCTTGATCAAAAAAAAAAGTCAACAAAAAAAAAATACAAATATCAATTAATTCTAAAGGAATTACGAAAGAAAGACGAAATAAGATAGTTGAGAACGAAACATGTCGGTGAAGGAGTCCAAGGACAAGAAGGAAGATGGGCCTTTGGGATTGGTGGGTAGAATAGGACTTGGTATTGCTAATATTGTCATTGGAGGATTCAAAGGTGATACGACGTCGAATGTATCTACAACTACCTCGACGGCGAGTCATAGCACCAACTCTAATAATAACTCGCCAGCTCGTATTGTTCCTGGTCATGTGGTTGCAAAGTCAAAGGATACCAAAAAGACATCCACAACAACGAAAAAGGTTATAAATAAAAATACTTCAGTATCAACAACAGGTTCTTTAAGTACAAGTAGTAGTACAGATAGTGGTAAAAGTATGTATAGTAATAGTAGTAATAGTGTAAGTAATGATAGAATCGTTGGTATTGGTAGTTCAGAACCCTCAGTTAGTAATACAGTAGTTAATTCGGTATTTAAACCATTAAAAATGGATCAATCGAGAAAACCATTTCGTATAACTCAATTTGAAGAGATTTTATCCGGTGAAAATATTGATTTAAATGCATTAAGAAAATTAAGTTGGAATGGTATTCCACCAGAATTCCGAACCCAAGTATGGCAATTATTATTAGGATATTTACCTACTAACAAAGGAAGGAGAGATGCTGCTATAATAAGGAAGCGCAAGGAATATGTTGATTCTATTCCTATATATTTTAATGTTTCTGAATCTGACCGAACAACTCAAGAAGGAGAAGTCTTGCGTCAAATTCAAGTTGATCTGCCTAGAACATGTCCTCATACCCCTTTTTTTCAACAACAACGAGTGCAAGATGCCATGGAGAGAATATTGTATATATGGGCAATACGACATCCCGCCAGTAGTTATGTGCAAGGAATGAACGACTTGCTGACTCCTCTATACATCATCTCACTATATCCTCATTTCAATGATGTTTTACGTTGTGATGTACAACAAATTGATCCTAAAATTTTAATGGATGTTGAAGCGGACGCATATTGGTGTTTGACCAAGATTTTAGACGGTATACAAGATCATTACACATTCTCGCAACCAGGATTGCAAAGAATGGTGTTGAAGCTGGAAGGTACGTTGAATATTCCTTAATATTTCTTCATTCTTTTATCGACTCTGCCTTTAGACCTGATGAACCGCGTCAATAAAGACCTAAATGATCACTTTAGGGACGAAGGAATACAATATTTACAATTTAGCTTTCGGTGGATGAATTGCTTACTGCTCAGAGAAGTTCCGTTGAAAGCAATATTGAGGGTCTGGGATACGTACTTGGCGGAGGAGTATAACGGCTTCGAGGTGTTTCATGTATATGTTTGTTGCGTTTTGCTGCAGACGTTCAAAGACAAATTAATTCAAATGCAATTTCAGGATATTTTAATGTTTTTACAAGAATTGCCTACTGATGAGTGGGATGAAGTAGATGTTGAGCCGCTGCTGAGTCAAGCATACATATATAGTATGCAATTTTCCGACTAGTGTTTCAACTGTAATACATAGATAAAACTAATTAAGCAAAGTTACAATTTTTTCTATAGTTTTCTTATTCATGGCATCTTTAGACTTTTCAACGGCTACTTTCAATTGTTCTTTCACATCATCAAAACCGTAAAGCGATAGCTTGAAGACGGAATCAATGCGACTTATTTCTAGCAGCTGCTCTAACAGAACAATGGAGTGGTTATCTTGATTAGCCGATAATTTTAAGTAAGTCAACAGCAAAAGTAGAAGCAAATCAGCCTCAATGCAGGTAAAGCAACGCGATAGCGAGAAGTCGCTCTGCCAAATTTGTAGAAGATATGCCTCACATTCGCTTATAATTGGACTAGAAAGCAGGTTTTCCGCAGTACTTTTACTGCATGAATCAAACTTCATAGCAAGGGACTTGATCTTGTTGATGATCTCAACGACGTGCTTAGGAAGAATGATTAGTTTGGTTACACTGCTATTACTTTTTGTTTTTTTTTCTTTGGATTTCGCACTTGCAACGTTTGTACTCATTAGCTGATTGACATTTGTGAAAATATCACTTTGAGTGGGCACTTCACTATCTGTGTGAGCGCTGTCACCACTTATACTAACTTCAGTTGCACTTTCAACTGGTGGTTGCCAATTATTCCAAGCATGAGTTATTTTTGATTTTTCGCGTTCAGTACGACTGCGTAATGCAGACAATATTTTTGCAGTTTTCTTGCCGATAATATCATCTGGTTTTATACCAGCTACTGCATCATCACTCACCGAGTTGTCACTAGCGGGAGCAGAAATTTCATTTAATGATATAGCTAAAGCAATGCATTTTCGCCTTATTGTCTTCAAAATATCAATCTTTTGGTCCACCATCTCAATACTAGACTTCAGTTTTAGACAATCCATACAATCATCTGCGGCTTTTAACCCATTCATCGGCTTACGCAGTACATAATAAACACTAGCTAGTCGATATGCGGCTTTGATATTCGCTCCATCAATCTCTAACGCAGCCATGCATGCCTGTTCACAACGAAGCAATTCATATGCACCAGATGTGTCCGCTCCTATGTCGTCATCAATATCGTCGTCTACTTGTCCCTCATTATTCTTTGAGTTGACATTGCCAAGCACCTTATTTCGTTCAATTTGAGCTAGCTTCCAGAATACTGCCGCCCGATTATAGTGCAACGTGGAGTGGACTTCTTTAATATCATCCGCATTGCTATCTATGGTATTGCTAGCCACTAGGCCGACTAGCATTTGCAGGGCGCTGTCATAATCATCCAAAGCTAACGTATATTTATCGTTTTTATAGTGCTCATTACCAGTAATTTTTAACACTAAAATATTTTCAACACTTGGCTCCCGATTCTCGCGCTTTCCGTTAGATTCACTGTCTGCTTTAGCTATTGCAAGTCCATTCGTTGGTTGTAGTTTCAGAATCCCATCAATTAACATTTGACGACTGTTATTACCTTCAAGAATATCTTTGGGTATGTTTCCTTGATATTGATCGCAACTAAAATCTTGATATAATGTCTTTGCCAGGCTTATTTCCTCCTCGCACATATATTCATTGCCGACACCTTCGCTCCACAACTTCATCTCATCTAATATCACCTTGCTTACATATAATATTTTATCCTTCGTGTACAATACTCGCACCCAACTTAACCAAAATGCAAGTAATTGTAAACATAGAGAACTACCACCAGGGAAACTATCTTTTCTGTTATAAAGAATGCTTTCTATAAACTTTGTTTCATTTAATCGTAGCATATGATAGTGTAAGTTCTCGCTCATTATATTACTGTTATCATATATATTATCTAACGGTTGGAACCAATCAAATCTTTCAGCATTGGTAAACGCAACAAAAATATCAATGATCTGTCCTCGAAGATTTAAATTTTTATCTTGCATAAGCAATACTAATGCACTTAATCCATTTGCAATTATAAATTCTTTCATAAAATCAATATTATTTTTATGAATAAAATATACCGCTGATATAAAAATATTACTTATTTTAACATATTTACTAGCAACATTTGCCAACATCGGCGTTCCATTGTCTATGATAGAAACATAAGAGAATGAATTTGTATAATAAAGGAGGTAATATTTAAGTACCATTTGTGTCAGATGATGTCATGTTATCGACAACTGATGCTATTATAGTGATTAATGAGGGATAGTACTGCACTTGATTATCTAATGGAGCAAATAGGAGCTGTATTACTTCATCTTTGGTTAAATTCTTCGATAAGATCATTTCTAAATCAACTAACGGTGGATTATCAACAAAATTACCATAGGTTTCAATAATTTTGGCTGTCAATATATCACCCTCTGGAATCGACTTATAAAGCTTCGCTATATTCACTTTGAAATCCTCAAATAAATGCGCCATTGTCAGTCCACCAAGCGAAAAAAAATAGAGAGATCAAGCAAAGAATGGAGGATTGGTTTCTCTCGTTTTTTAAAATTATTTTTCTACACCCTTCTCCCTTCGGTAAACTGCGGCACTTTTAAAAAACAGTTAAAAACCTCTCTCGGATCACGTCAATTTCACGAAAATCTTTCATTATTAAGAAGAGAGAAAGAGATAGTGATGATTGTGACTGTCTTTTTAAATGGTCTCAATGATATCCCGTCATTTACAATCAAAGTAGGTGATGGAAATCAAACAATTAAATGGTTAGCTCAGGTAGTCCAGTATCGAATAAAACAAGACAATATACTCCGTAATGAACATAAAGATGATGGTGTTGTGGTAATAGGTATTCGTAATTCATCAAGAGAGCTTATTAATCCAGTTGATTGTATCTATGAACATGCTGAACCAACTGGAATGACAGTTTATGTGGATATAACCACTCAATTACCATCAGATGAATGGTCTAATCCAATAACAAATGAATGGCAAGAAGCTGCTTATTTAAGAAATGAAGTACATATGAAATGGAATACTGAAATAGAACAATGGAGAGAAACTTATGCCCCTGGAAAAGTTTCTAAAGAACAAGGAAATTCGAATATTAGTAGTTTATCGTCGAACTTTATACAAATTGGAGAAGAATTCACATCTGCCGATATCAAAGTTGCTTTTGACTTAGATTGGAAGACAATTGTATGGAATATTTTGAGTCCAAAGCAATTAAGTGATATTTCTCAGTTCAAATTACTGCAATCAACTTTTCATGAAAATTATAGTGTCATATATGATTTATTTAATCACTATTGTGGTTTTGGAAAAGTCGGTGAAAGATATGGTATGTCAAATATTGAATTTAAGCATTTAGTTCATTTAGCGAGAATTATAAATGCTGTTGACAATAGTCCAATCCTTGATGAAATTTTTAATAAGGTTACTGAAAGCACTACGAAACAATCAGTATCTACATTAATATCAAGTGATGCAAAATCAACGGGAACTAGCAGTAGTATGTGCTCATTGCTATCTCGTGCAGAACTTTTACAAGCATTAGTAGCGCTGTCAGTACACAGTGATCCTGAATCAACTACATATGGTGTTGCAGCAAAAGAATTAATCACTGGTAAATTGACAATATATCGTGATTCATTATTGAAAAAGTATACACTTTACAATAGCAATGATCCATTGGTAAAGCAAACTTCAAGAGATTATTTCCACTTAGTAAAGAATACGTTCAAAGGATGGTGTTCACATCATCCATACTTAGGAATCTTCATGACAGTGAAGGATTTAATAAAGTTATTGTTAACAGCTGGTATAATAGAACCAGAACAGCAAGAATTACTAGTTTCTAAAATATTAGCCACTCAACTTAATACTAAAGGTACCTCATGGGAATTAGAAGAAGTTGTATTCACTGAATTTTTAGAAATTATCAGTCAGACGGCAACAGAAACTGTTGTCATTAATGGTGTTGACAATATGTCACATGGAAAAAAATTAAGATTAGCATACAATTCACTTATTGATTTAGACAAAACTTCTAATGTAAAAAAATAAATTATTGAACAACTTTCTACAAATATCTACATAAAATTCATTAAATTCCTGATTACGAGATTAGCTTCATCGCTGCTTGACATTGTTTTAACTTTTCAACAAATGCATTGGCTTCGTCGGCACTCATTTCAACGATTTGTTCTTTCTTCGTTCCATCACTTGTCACAGTAGTAAATGATACCAATAATATTGGCTTGCGTAAACTAGTTATCTGATCCGATGTTAAAACTAAACGCATCGACCAATCGAAGTCTTGCAGTTTTGAATAAGATGACATTTCGTCCATATTTCTTCGCCACAGCCACAACAACAAATTGTTACAATTCAGCTGTGTTTGTTTTCGTCCAAAACTTTTTGGATCCAGCACGAGCCGGCCCATTTAAGATCATAATTTTAAAGTTCATATTAAAGCACAATAGTTGAGTGTTAGCTGCTAAACGCTGATATCATGGAATTAAAAAAGGTGGAATTAATAAATTAAAGTGTGTTAAAGTATAATATTCTCTCTTTGGATACTATAATCAATATCGTCGAGTCTTTAGATAAATGATACCTTCTTCTTCCAAATTAAGCTGAATTCACTCTTGTCTTTGTGTTGTTCCAATATGTGAAAAACTGCCGGTCCGAGAAGGCCCGGCCGGCCGTTGATATCGAAGAGTCTGCTTTTGACTCTCGGCGAAACCGGAAATAATAGCAAGAAATAATGGCGGAATATTTTTTCGAGTTAATCGATGATGGACGAATCAAAGATATCGAAAAGGAAATTGATGTGAGACCAGATAAAATTGAAGTCAAAAATAGTTACGGCGATAGTCCACTGTATTATTCATGTTCATTGGGACAAACAGCAATTGTAATTTTATTGTTACATTGTGGGGCCAATGTACACGAGAAACATAAATATCACGGTTATACTGCATTGCATAAAGCATGTGAAAAAGGCTTTGTAGATATAGTTAAATTATTAATTAGTAAAAATGCCAATATACTGGATAAAACAAAAGATGGTGAAAACATATTACATATTGCTGCAGAAAATGGGCATATTAATGTAGTTTCTGCATTGTTAGATGCAGGAGTCAATATAAATGATGCAGGAAATGGTGGAAATACCGCATTGCATTTAGCTGCTCAAAAAGGTCATTTAAGTATTGTAAAGTTATTAGTTGAAAGGGGTGCTTATGTTCATGAAACAGATGACGAAGGACATTCTACCTTGTTTAAAGCATGCAGTGAAGGACACATTGATGTAGTAAACTTATTAATTGAATGCAGATGTGATGTAAATTCTAAATCCTATGATAAATCAACTGCCTTACATGCTGCTGCAGTACATGGTCATACGGGTGTTATGGATATATTACTTGACCATGGTGCTAATATTGATGAACAATCAAAAGATAATTCTTCTCCTATGCATATAGCTTGTAGATTTGGACACAAAGATGCCGCTTTACTATTGATTCGGCGAGGATGCAACGTACATTTAAAATCAATTGAAGGATACACTCCTATGCATAGTGCTTGTTTGAGTAATAATGAAGAATTAATCATGTCCCTTATCGAAGAAAATCTAAGTACCAACGAAAAAGACAATTCAGGAAGGAAGCCGATCGAATTAATTGATGATCCATTTATTCGCAATTATTTGTTATCATACTTCATAACTCGTTACAGATCGGCTGAAAATAATATATGTGTTTTAGAAATTCAAAACAAACAATTATCTGATAGTCACAGTCGCATTCTTGAGGATATTGTCAGCCTGAAAGCATCGACCTCTGCAAGAATAGCTAATATGGAAGCTAGTGCGGTTGAACAACGAGAATTAAATAGTAATTTAACAGCTCAAGTAGAGGCAATTACGGATTTAAAGATCGAGTTAAGCAAGGAAAAATGCACAAATATTGAGTTGAATGCTGCGTTGCAAGAAATGCGCAGTTACAATTCAGTCTTGGAATTGCAATTTGCCTCGTCAAAAAAGGAAGCATCCATTATTGCTGAAGATCTGTCGTTACTACGAATAACTCAGCGCGAGAAAGAAATTTCTTACACCGATGAAATTAGAAGTCTTAGGGGCAGAGTGAAACAGTTACAAGAGATATGTGACAACAAGTCTACTTTAGAAATCGAGCTCGCCACAACTAAACAAGAACTTGCAATTGTTAATGGTGAGATGTATCAACTGCGGAGTATACTCAAGGAAAAAGATATACAAAAGTCAGAGGATGATCGCAATACTCAAAATATTGCCAAAGAAGTGTGGTTATTGCGTGATGCTCGTGCCACAATAGAGTTAGAATTAACAGGAGCAATAAAGGAAAATGATTTGTTGAAGGAAGAACTTAACAACTTAAAAGAAAAAGTCAGAGAGAAGGATATAATCCACAACGACATGAATCGCAATGTAAATACCCTGCAAAAGACAATCCAAGAATTAAAGGACCAAAAAGGAACATTAGAAATCGAATTACATGCATTGAAGAAAGAAACAAATAATTTTACTGAAGAAATAATGAATTTACGTTCCAACGGACGCGAGAAAGAGATCTTGTACAACGAAGAGATGAGGACTATCCAGATCCAATTGAAGCAAATACAAGAGTTGCGCGACAATAATGCGATTTTGAAGCTAGAAATTACTTCTCAGAAGAAAGAGATCAACTCATTATCAGAGGAGTTGTCATCTAGCAAAGCGTCTTATCGTGAGATTGAACAGCGGCTTGTCGACGATCTTGATGCGAACAAATTGTTGGTGAAGCAATTTAGAGGGGATAATTCTAATTTAGTTAGTGATAACGCATTGCTTAAGCAAAAAGTAGATAGTTTGGAGGCCAGGAATATTCAATTGGAGTCTGATTTCAATACAAGTCAGGACCATCGATCCAGAGAGAAGTATGATGCTCAGGTTCTTATCAGCGAATTACAATCATCTTTAGAAACAGTCAATAGAAATTATGTTGAATTGCAAAATCAGTTACATGAGAATGAAATAGTTTATAATGGTGAAATCGCGCAGCTAACACAGCGATTATCGGTTCATGATACCGAGACGTCGTCGTCTCTGGCGACCCAATCCACTCTGAAAGCTAGGTTAGATATTTTAGAGAAAAGAGCTGAAAAAGCAGATCATGATCATAAATTATGGGAAAGTGACATGATTTTACTCGCGAATACCAAAGAAGACTTGAATCAACTGACTTTACTACACAACAAATTGACCAACGACTACGAGGCCAAAGTTGAGAGTATTAAATCGCTGGAGATTGAGCGCAACAATTTGAAATTGGATTTAGCATCACTAAAAACAGTATTGTCAGAAAAAAATAACGCCATAACTTCGCTGGAGATTGAAAAAGACTCCTTGTCAAAGCACAAGAGCATCCTGCTGGAAAACCAGGCGAGGATAGAGAAAAACCTTGGTGTTATTAGTTCGGAGAAGGATAATTTGGTTCAGACTGTTTCCGATTTGCATATTAAAAATGTGAATCACGAGGAGAAAATTAACGAGCTCAATACTATTATTGTGTCGCGAAATCGTAAAATCGAGTCCCTCGAAAAAGAGGCTTACAATAACACCAACCAAATCAGTGTGTTAAGAGAAGAGGGTCATAGCTCAGCTAAGTCAATCGAGAGTTACAAAGAGAAGTCTAAAGAGCTGAACAACATCATCAACATGTTGACTCGAAAAAATGACGTTTTGGAAGTTGATTTGACCGCTGCTAACAACACCAATCGACTGTTGAAAGAAGAAATAGGTAGTTTGAATCACCAGGTTGCAAAATTAAATGAGGAAAGCAGGGCAGCTCTTACTGCAGAGCGCGAGAGAATGGAAAAGAAAGTCAATGATATTCGCGCTAGTGTCATGGATGACATACAAAATCTGGAGTTGCAAGTAAGTGAAGAAAGAAAAATAAGTCGTAAATTATCCGCAATTCGAGAAAGTGAGAAAGAGGTAGTTGAGAAAGGAAGGAAACTTGTAAGATCTATGTTGCTCGATTTGAATATTTCCAACGTTGATCATATCAACGTCAGTAATACTCCTTCAAAGAGTAGTCTAGCTGATGATACCGCTGCTCACAGCTCCGTTGAAGTCGACGAAGAGTCTAACGACTATGTGACTGACGATTCTAAAATATATCCGTTATCTCGGGATATCATGCGTGTTGCAAGTGTGGTACATCCACTAAAATCTAAAATTACTGAATTATGGAAGAAAGTAACTGCTCACTATACGAGTAACAATTACTACTACAACTCCAACAACAGCAATCATGACAGTCTCATTCAATTTGCATCTTTAGACGAGTTTTTACTGGATCGAGCCGCTATTGACAACCCGGCATTGGATAGCAAGCTATCCATGTTTTCACTCGAGCAATTGATCGTTGATATATTGCGACGATTGGATATATTTTACTTGTATCAAAAGGAAACAGAGAAAAGTTTTAATGAGAAACAGCATAATTGTGAAAAAGTGGTCAATGAATTGCGCAATTTGCATGCGACAGTGCAAGAAAAGTACGAGAAATATATTCAGAAGAAGTCAACCGAAGAGCAAGTTACCAAGCAAGAAATTTCAACACTAACCGATGAGTTGAGTAAATTTACAAAAAGTTGCGATAGGTTGCAAGAAGAGAATAAATCTATTCGCAACCAATTGGATAGTATGCATGACAAGTACGAGCTACTTCGTCAACGCAAAGAGTCTGATGACGACAACTCGAAGCAGCAGATAAATATATTACAAGAGGATAACTCTAGGTACAAGGGTACTATTGAACGCATATCCGACGAACATCGCCGAGCGGTTGATGCACTGAGTCAAGCCACTCAAGAGCGACTCAAGTTGTCGTACCAATTGTCTACTCAAACAGATATTAACCTGCAATTAGCTCAGGAAACAACCAAGTTAAGTAGCATTGTCGAGGAACAAACAACTTCATTCGGTAAAAAAGAATCCAGTATGAAAGAGGAGTTGGACAAATTGTTGTCACAACACAATCAACTAACGCACCAATGCGAAGCTCTCAAAAAAGAGACAGCCAAGTTAAGTAGCATCGTCGAGGAACAAACAACTTCATTTGGTAAAAAAGAATCCAGTATGAAAGAGGAACTAGACAAATTGTTGTCACAAAACAATCAATTAACGTTCCAATGTGAAGCTCTCAAAAAAGAGACAGCCAAGTTAAGTAGCATAGTCGAGGAACAAACAACTTCATTTGGTAAAAAAGAATCCAGTATGAAAGAGGAGCTAGATGAATTATTGTTACAGCACAATCAACTAACGTACCAGTGCGAAGCTCTTAACAGAGATAAACGTAGTTTAACAGGAAAGAATGAAACGTTGCAGTCAAAAATCGAAACATTACAGTCAAAAATTGAAACATTGCAGTCAAAATTGAACGAGGTTTCATCTGCGAAAAATGAAGCCGAGCGACTATTGAAGCGTTTTGGTGATTCGCTTCCGACATTGTCTTTACACAATGTTGCTTCGAAGAACAAATCTAACGAGTCTGTCGATCGCGCTGCATCAAAGGGTGATGCGATACCTACTTTTGAGTCAAAAGACAGTAGGATGACGTCGCCAGACTCTTATAGTTATCCTATTTCAAGTCCTTTTGATAATTCAACTCCTAATGTTAGCAAAGCTGTTCCTATACACGACTTACTGTCTAAGGTAGTTATTAAGAAAAATGTAACAACACCTTCATCCTCAGCAACACCTTCGGACAGTGTAATGAGTAGCACAAAGAAGAAGAAAGAGAAAAGTGTTCGGAGTTTGGATGATAATGATGAATGGAATATCAATGGCGCCAATGTTTCATTGAGTATGAGCTCTCCAGCTGTGGCGCTCTCAAAGAATAGTACACCCATTGAGAAAAGCAAGTTGGATGCTTTAAAGGCTTTGTATAGTACAGCGAGCAGTGGGATCAAAAAGAAATAATTACAATAAGAACACAAATGAACATCTTTAACTATCCCCATAAAATTTACGCAATTCGTATGTACTATTATGTAACTGAAATCCATATATTCTAGCTTCATATTTTTCTGATGGTTTAACTACTGCTAACTCAGGAAATCTTTGTAATAACAAGTGAGGTAATGTAGTTCCGAAAGCAACCCCGTCAATTTTACGATGCTGAAGAGCAATGGGATGGTATATATCCCTGCATTTGTAACAAAAACATTTTACCAATGACCTTCCAGGCTTATCATGCATACCAACCGGGATTAACGACTGTCCACGACAAAAAACTCGCGGACATTGCCCATAAAGACCTTTCCCGTATTTTAATTTGATAGCCTTTAAGCCCTCATAAGTAAGCAAATATCTAGAATGTATCAAATTGTATAAATCTTTAGCTACGATACTTATTTGATTTATTTTTTCTTCGGATAAGCCTATCGTGTTAAAATCGGAATCAGTTATTAACTTAATTGCCTCATCTACTAAACATGTTTCCATATGATCACTAATAGATGCAATTGTAACAGGATCTTCAATAAAAGATAATGGTATTTCAATGTAAAATTCGTTACCATCTGCATTACAAAATTGTTTAATCCAAGAAATTGCATTACTACGTCTACCGTTTGTTCTCGACGATTTCATCGAATCCTGAGAATCAAAAGAAGAAGTATACGAAGATAAGTCAAATGTTAAATCTGAATTGCGCTTACTTCGATATACGGGTCCATTTTGGGGAACGTTAACTATGACATCACTATCTATATCTTCTTCCGTGAAGGCTGAACTGTAACTATAACTACTTTCTTTATCCTCATCACCACTATGACGATTACTTAGAGTACCCCTAGGTGTATGCACTAATGCCGATAAAATTTTAAGTGAATTAGCACTTCCATATTTATTCTTCTTCATTTTACTTGCTTTTTCAGCATGAATATGTAAAAATGGATGTTCTGTCATTCGGCCAATGGTATACACAATAACTACAAATATTAAGATAATTACAAATAAAGCGCACAAACTGCTCTTGCTTTTGCGATATTTAGGAGCTCGAGCTGTTGTTTGCATGGAGATTGATGATCATTTAAGGCAGTCGAATTTATAAATTTTTTTACAAAATTTTTCTAAAGTACCGGTTAAGGAATAGAAATCTTCTGATGATCTTCAAAAATAGTTATTGAGTGGCTCGAAGGTAATAACGTATAAACAATCACGGGAAATTTTCTAACGCACTGCAGTTGAAATGATTGTGATAAATGTAATATTTCATTATAACCAGAAAAGTACCGTTTTTTAACCAGAGCTTGAGTTTCGAGTCCTTCCCGCGTAGAAAAGGAAATACCAGATAAGAATCAAACCAAAGGAATCTTTTCGATGGATAAAATATGGGTATAATGTGTGATTCATCGGTGCTTTCCCCATTATAATGATGTTATCTCTTCGATCTCCTATGGAGCAGACTTCTTCCGTCCAAACACCGATACAATCTACGTCAACTAAATTGTTACAGCAGAATATTGATGACAAAGAAGTTGAGAGCGATATTATCGACAATGTCGATACCCCATACAAATTGGATATGGTTGAATCTACTCCAACTGATGACAACGTAATACCTGATGAAGAGTATGACAATAAACCGACAGAAATATTTAGATATAAAGTTGTATATCCTGGGGGTGTTTGTATTAGAGTATCCCCTTCAATAGATGCAGATAAAACCGGAGATGTTCTAGAATTTGGAACGATCTTTAGATGTGTGAAAAGCTTGGTACTTGATGGTGTAAATTATGCCAAATTAGCCGATTTTGATGGATGGGTATTCGATAGAATAGGTGATATTGAAGTATTAGAATTATTAGATGTTACTAGAAGGTCGCCAAAGTATTTAAGTACAGAAAAAAATGGAAGTGCTATAAAAAATTATACGACTACTTTGAATAATAAAGACTTAAGCCCTGTTGCAAGAAGACTTTTTGTAAATTCGCAACATATTACTGTATCTAGGGCACAACAAGAGAAAGAAAAATTATTTCAAGGAGTACGAAATCAAAATAGGTTTTGGCGTGAAGTTAGGTCGAAGTGTAATGAATGTATAGACTTTGATAGTTTTATTCAGCTTGCTTGTGGATTACCGGTTCAACCACCAACTATGCCAGAACCTGGTCCAGCAAGAGCTGCTTGGGTTGCTGATTCGCATCGTGATGAACAAGTACGTAGTTTAATAAGTATTATTACGTCAATTACTAAGCAGTGCACAAATGATGATGATATGATAGGATTGGAGTCATGTCTATGGGTTTTAGTTCACTTAGGATCGAGAATAGCATTTGTAATGAATCTAGCAGTTGAAATGGCCAATATTAAATTTGATTCATATTCTCCTGAGAAACAAAGTGATATTCTATCCATTTTATTGGAAGTTGCCTCTAGGACAAAGGCACATTGTATAGAGTTAGCCAAATTAGTGGATATATTACCCGATGATATTCGCAATTTTCTTCAAAGATGGGTTATTATTAAATCATGGCGACCACAAGAGATAGAAATTGAAGCAATATCCGCTGTTCCATCAATAGATTCTGTTGAATCAGTCAATGAAGTGGTATTAAATAGCGCACCCACTGTGGCAACACAGCCTGTTGTAACAACAACCGATTGGTTGAAATATATTTTATGTACGAATGAATTGCACCTTAATGATAATAAAAAAAACAAAGAAATGTTTGAAACACGAAAGGAATCGAATACCGAATGGAGGGATGGTAAATTTTGGAACATGCTCGAAAGACAAATGAATAAAATTAAAGACCCGGAGTACCAATTCGCTAATCTTATATAAGCGCTAACAGAAGTATTTGCTCTTTACTCTATTGCAATAGAAATGCAACTGCCAGTAATTACGCAAATCTTTTACGAAATTTTGCTCATGCTTGCCAAACTAAAAGAGGGGACTGGTCGAATAACAAAAATAGAGGAGGAACAAGAAATATAGACGATGATAACGTAAGTAAGAAAGTGAAGACTCTGATATATCTTTAATAGAAACAACTGTAAATAACTTATAAATAGATATGTAACAATATTATTTTTCGTCGGCTGTTATAGCCAACACATGAGCACCGCCACAACTTAGTGCACCTTCCCACACCGATGATAACTTCATATGGCACAATTCATTTAATCCAACAGTTGCATTTGCTTTGAGCACTGGAATCCAAACACTAGAATTTTCATAATTATTATTACCTAGATTGCCGTGTTCATTCCAACCACAACTCCACAATTTACCACTATCATCAGCTACAATAGTAAATTCTGAACCTGCCCAAACTTCTAAGAAATTACTATCATCAGGTAACTTGTAAAAGAAATGAACTCGATATGCACCATTCTCTGATGCTTCCTTACAATTTACTTCAACCGGAAACTGACCCATATTACTTCGACCCCAACATGCTACAACTGTGGTACCATTACGGTTTACTCCCCGCGCAATAGTATGCGCCCATCCACACGAGACTTTTTGCCACATAATACCATCACCAAGGCCCTCTACTGGACGTGGTTCTGCATCAACTGTATTTCTAGAACTTGTAGTAACAGGTATCGCACGACCTAGACTTCCGTGACGATTATCTCCAAACGACCAGATTCTGCCAATACTATCAATAAATACCGTGTGATACAATCCACACGCAACATCAATAAGCTTTATACCATCATTTAAGCTCCAATTCAAGACATTTGAATGATTTTTCTCACCCCAAGAATATAATTGTCCAGTTGTTGATATCAAAGCGGAACGATTCATACCACATGCTAGCTTTAGAACTTGAAATTGTGTATCGGGATTTGAAATTGCATTTGCATCATGATCAATAATATCACATATCAATGACTTTAAAACACTGTCTTTACCATACCAAGCATCATTGATAGCTAATACATTTCCCGTCGATAGTAATACTAACGCATGGTCATGACCAATAGCAACACCAATGGCATTGCTAATATCGTAATCTTTACCACCAAATAAACGCAAATGACATTGTTCTGTGTGTAATACAGCACTAATAGATCCACCACAAACGACTTGATCGCCAATTTTAACTTCTTTATAATCAATCCGCTCTGGTCTGTCTATAGATAAAGAATAGTAAATAAACTTGAATAAATAGATAGAAATATATTAAAATGTTACTTAAAGTCTGATGAGCAATTTTCTCTGTTAGCTGTAGAAACTCGTTAGAACCCCATCCATATACCACGATTTCATCATCCATATTCGTCGACGACTCAAACATTAAGGTATCAATTATTTCAGTATTTTTTGAGCTTGAAGTATCTATAATTTCACTTTCACGTTCACTAACTTCAACTGCACTTAAAACCTCGCGATATAATAAATTCCGATTAAAAAGTGTGTATGGAAACAATCTAGCTCTCCATGGACCTAATCTGCGCCAAACGCCTATCGCTAATTCTTGTACATACTCATCGCGCAGGTTATTACATTGGTTAAAAGTGAACAATTTAAACAAGTATTCACAATTTTCACCTGATTTTCCAGATGCAGCTGCAATAATATTGATAGCTTCTAGTTTGGTTTTTGGAAGATAAAAATTTGGATTACTGATCATACCAGTGTATACTAGTGCTTTCGCGCTTTCTCCTTTGTTGTGGTAAGGAGTATTCTCTTGAAATTTAACTTCAATATACTGTCTATTGTAACCACCTCTCTCACGAAAATCCAATTCATCAATTACACTTGTAGCTTTGTCAGGTGGTATAATCCATACAACTCCAGTACATGGAAGATCCTCCATGGCTTCGGCAAAAAAATTATCCTTAATCAAAGAAGACTGCACAAGAGTGACCACAAGGCCAGGAAAGCTGGCAGTACCACGATGGTCACAACTACGTTGTGCAAATAATCTGGTGCATCCACTAACAGTTGCAATATAACTATTAAACGAACCTAATAAGTCACCAGGTTTGAAACAAAGAGATCCGTATCCAAAAAGGTAGAGTGGTGATTCAAATACTTCATTTTCTATCGCTATTGAAGCGGCACGATTATTTAACCAAACTCCTTGAACTGAATCCCATTCCATTTGTTGGTTCATTTTATGAATATTTTTAGGTTTGAATAAATTATAATGCGAGTGATAATAACAACTTACTCGATAAACAAAGACGGTAAGAAATAATAGTGTTATTGTGTATGCACATAGATACTGTGACAATCTCATAGAAGGAGGGACATACTGCTAATTTCCCCGGTATAAGTTTAAGTTTACAATTTTGATCAAAAAAGTTCCCGGAAATATGAGAGTACCGGACGAATCTAGTAAACTGGTTTAACTGATTTACAACGTGATAAACTATATGTTATTTCGTGGTCGTAGTAAATCCACAAGTTAGGGTAAGACCAAACACATAGACGTATTAATA
>JACCDO010244989.1_pt1 | contig 33705 bp, 28 predicted proteins | sample 7446101 | NCBI WGS metagenome assembly JACCDO01 (sample SAMN15323440, study PRJNA562643) | freshwater metagenome | isolation source: river surface water | place: USA:Blue River Watershed | collected 2017-08-16 | reverse complement strand
TGACGAACGCCTGGTCGTAACGGGCGGACTCCGGTCGTAACGGAGATAGAGGCCATACGGCATCAACCTAATACGGCACCCCTAAAACGAGTCACATAAAACACAATGAAACGAAAACAAGAGAAACGAAGCCGAACGAAGTGAAATCCCGGTGAAGGCTGAGACCCAGTGAAAAGAGAGAAAACAATAAAGAAGAAAACGATAGACTCCCCGTTGGAAAACGGGGGCCAGTGTATAATATCGATATAAAAAAGTTATTTTATTGCTTTTTTACAATAAATTAATTTCTTTTTACTAAAATATAATTTGTGTAAGTTCAATGAAGTTTTATCATGAACAAATACATTATCCTAATTGTATATTATGCAGTTTTACTAGCTAGTATTAATGCGAGTGATCGGTCTGCATATGATCAGCTCAATGCAGATATGGGTACGTACGCTCAAAACGCACGAAAAGCAACAATTGATCGAACTCTTTATGATCAAGTGCTGGCCTTAAATATACAAAATTTTTTGCTAGAAAATAGTGATAGGCTGTACAAGATGCCAAGGTCGCCACGTGTCATGCGTAGCGTATATGAAAATCTACTGAACGAATTTACAAGTCTTCGAGAAAATCTTCTTGATTTGCAAAAAGAGGCTAATGTTCTGCTTTCTCTAGATGGTTACCTTGCTCCTCTTTCTGAACCTAATAAAGAGACTATTTCACGATTAAAGCAGAAATGTAGGCAGGTTAAACATGGCTTGGCTTGCCTACCTTTGCAAATGAACGCTTTCACAGCAAATCTCCAGGCTGTTCAGGCTCTCTCGAGAGAAAAATAAAACCATTTTTCCTCATCTCTCTGTCATCCTGAGCCTGCAATGCAGGCGGCAGAATCCAGTGAATAAAATCGATATTACAAATAGGTCATCATAAAATCGTTGCGTTGGTGCTGATATAAGAATAATAATTTATTAATAAGACAAATGTTAGAATAAAGTATCAAATTTCAAAGCATTTCAAAAGCTATGAGAATACCTTATTTTTTATCTATTTTTTTGCATATTTGCATGTTCTCCAATATATTTTGCGCTAGTCTAGAAAAGCATTCTGTTTCGAGTTCAGGAACTCATTCTATTTATTTTGCTAAATTTTATGTGTTTGATGTCGGGCAAGGCAACTCACAACTTATAGTATATCCAGAACTAAAAATAGCCTTTCTATATGATGCGGGCTCAAGCTCATACAGAAAGCATCTAAAATTTCTCTCTGATGATAAAAGGATGACTGACTTCCTTGTAGAAGGGAGTAATGTAATAACAGCAGTCAATAATCAAGCATCAATGTCAAGTGTAGAAGTGCCTAATGCAGGGGGAATTCTAGGGCCTAAACGAGAAAGAGCAGGCGGTAGTAAAGAAAAAGCGGCTAGCAATTCTAGTAAGGTAAAGGCAAAACAGACGAAAATAGAGGGTTTAGAAAGAAAACTTTCTGGGAATGATAGCGATAATAGTTCAGCAAGCAATGGAAAAGATGATACGTTACCCATGTCTGTTGATATGAAAATTCGAGAAATTCTATTAGAAGCGGACATTACTCATTTGGTTGTTCTCTTATCGCACTCCGATAAAGATCATATTAGTATCCTAAGTAAGAGCATTATCCCTCAGAATATCAAAACAGCTATTATTGCATGCGGGGATTTTCTTGTGGAAAATAGTGAAATACAAGAGTTTTTTGCTTATTGCCTTTCAAGAGAAAACATATGTATTTCATTGCCTTATACCTGGGATAGAGAAACAACACCAGCGCGTATACATTCCATTTTAAATCCTCCGTCAATTTTCCAGGGGAATATCATGGAATTTTTTGAAATAGTAAAAGAAAGACCTGTGTACAGAAAAGAAGGAAGCGGAATATCATCACTATTTTTTGATACAGAATGGGAACAGAAGATAAGGCTTCTGCAAAATAAGATTTTCATTTGGGGATTGAATACTCCAAGTGCAGATCCCAACACTCAATCGACAGTTATAAGTTTCAAGCTATCTCCAAGTACGAGTGTTATTTTAACAGGAGATGCAACCCCCAAAACCTTCCAAAAAATCAGAGTGGTTGCTGCAGCAAAAGTTTCTGAAGAAATGGATAATATTTTAGGTTCAAATCGTATACTTGTTGTTCCTCACCACGGTGCAAAAGACAATATTTCTCTAGACATGATTGATCTTTTTCGGCCTACTCTTGCAATCATTTCTGCAGCTAATGGGATGCATTTTCACCCTCATCGAAATGTTTACGAATGGCTAATGAGTTATATTGATAGGCCTTGTTTTAGGGTTAAAGAAGGTGAAGAAAACAGTATTCTCTGTTTTGGGGAGCATGCAGCTTTAAAAGATGGGAATACTGGAGAGTTCGCAAAAGTTGTTAGCACAAACTTTTCTGGAACACTAAAACTAGAGGATGGATTTTTTTCAAGAACTTTTTCACCCACTATCGAATACGCTGGAAAAGTTTATAAAGCAGACTTAAGAAAGAGAGTTTTAGCAGAGTCATTAAAAATCGGAGAATTATATTACGTAAAGGGAGTTGAATCTCCATTAATCGTTAGGTATGTAGCGGCTAACAGGTTTGTAAATGTTGATACTGATAACGGCGCTTTTGTTGACATAAATGGATTTTTATTATACAGTGCAGAAGAAATAATGCTAGGAAATAGTTGAAATGAAAGAGTTATTAGTTGTTTTAGCTTTGTGCGGTTATCAAATATTTCCTATCGCAGATATTATCAGCATACAAGATGATAATGATTGCAAAAAGGTAGAGAATACCCTCTGTTTTTTTTGGACATCTAATCAGCGCCTGGTGCCTTTACTTGAGAGAGAAGACCCTCTCAGTGAAAGTGAAAAGCTAGAAATCAGGAAATCATTAAAAAAAAATACTAGCTCAACTAATCAATCCCTCATAAAAGAGTATTTGCGCAATAAAGAAGAATTTATTGCAACTTTAGAGCGCTCAGAAGAGTATGTAAAAAGTCATATGCAAGAACTTGAAGGGGAAATGGGCGATAAAGCAAAGAGTCTATTAAACTTCTTATATAGGTTAGATGATCTTATTTATGTGCTTGCCCAATAACTAGATTTTTTATTTATTTTCCCTTAAAAAAAACCAAAGAAATAAAATAACACAAAATGAAGAATTTTAAGCCTTAATCCATTGACGCTTAAGGGTGGGATTGTCTATGCTTCAAAGCAATGAATAAAGTGAGATTCAAATAATGTTAATGACGGGCAAAAAAGGCCTTATTATGGGCGTAGCAAATAACAGTTCCCTAGCGTGGGGAATTTCTAAAATGCTACACGAGCAAGGAGCTAAACTTGCGTTTAGTTACCAGGGTGAAACCCTTGAAAAACGTGTGCGCCCCTTGGCGGAAAGTATTGGCTCGGACTTTCTCGTAGAATGCGATGTCAGCAAAGATGAAAGTATTGAAAACACCTTTAAACTTATTGAAAAAAAATGGGGAACCCTTGACTTTGTCGTGCACGCGATTGGTTTTTCCGATAAGAATGAACTGCAAGGAAGGTACTGCGATACATCCCTTCAAAACTTCTTAAACACGATGCATATTTCTTGCTTCTCGTTTACAAAAGTTTGTAAAGAAGCCGAGCGCCTGATGCCAAACGGTGGGTCTTTAATTACCTTAACGTACTATGGTGCAGAAAAAGTAATGCCAAATTATAACGTCATGGGCGTTGCAAAGTCAGCCCTTGAAGCAAGCGTTCAATACCTTGCGGTTGATCTTGGTCCTAAAAACATTCGCATTAATGGTTTATCTGCAGGGCCTGTTAAAACGCTTGCGGCAAGCGGTATTGGTGATTTTCGTTATATTTTAAAATGGAATCAATACAATTCTCCATTGCGTCGTAACACAACGTTAGAAGACGTTGGTGGAACAGCGCTTTACTTGCTCAGTGAATTAGGCTCTGGTGTCACCGGGGAAGTCATTCATGTCGATTCAGGATACCACGTAGTTGGCATGAAAGCTGTGGATGCTCCAGATATCAGCGTTGTTAAAGATTTAGACTAGTTTTTTAGGAGACTTTCCCCATGATACTTTCCGATAAATGGATTCGCGAACAAGCCCAAAAAAATGGCATGATTGAGCCATTTGTAGAAAGCCAAAAACGAGAGGGAATGATCTCCTATGGTTTATCCTCTTACGGCTATGATGCTCGTTGCTCACCGGAATTTAAGATTTTTACCAACGTCAATAACGCGATCGTTGATCCTAAGGAATTCTCTCCTTCAAGCTTTGTTGATCGTGAAACTGATGTGTGTATTATTCCTCCAAACAGCTTTGCACTTGCTCGTACGGTCGAATATTTCCGTATCCCGCGTGATGTGCTGGTGGTTTGTCTTGGAAAATCTACTTATGCACGATGCGGTATTATCGTAAACGTGACGCCACTTGAGCCAGAGTGGGAAGGTCATGTCACACTAGAGTTCTCAAACACAACGCCGCTTCCTGCAAAAATCTATGCAAACGAAGGTGTGTGCCAGTTCCTCTTCTTTAAAGGTGATCAGCCTTGCGAAGTTTCCTATCGCGATAGGGCTGGAAAATACATGGGGCAAACCGGCGTAACATTGCCAAAGCTATAAATAATGCCAACAATTCTTAAAATTCAGGGCGGGAAGCCCTTAAAGGGCACTATTGAAATTAGTGGAGCTAAAAATTCAGCGCTTCCACTTATGGTAGCATGCCTTTTAACTGATAAGCCTTTTATACTCAGTAATGTTCCTAATCTAGCGGATATTCGTACCATTACCCAGGTGTTAGAAACCCTCGGGGTAATTGCCCATGAAGATGGAAACACGCGTACACTTAATGCTTCTAATATTATCTCTACCACAGCGCCATACGAATTAGTCAAAACCATGCGTGCCTCTGTTTTAGTGCTGGGTCCTTTATTAGCACGTTTTGGTCATGCCAAAGTCTCTCTTCCTGGAGGATGCGCGCTTGGTGCACGCGCCATTGATGTGCACTTAGAAGGCTTACGTGCAATGGGTGTCACGTGCGATTTGGAAGAAGGTTATGTTATTGCTAAGGCACCAAAAGACGGCTTAAAGGGTGCTCATTTTACCATGCGTGTAGTCTCTGTGGGGGCAACTGAAAATCTTATGCTGGCTGCATCCATTGCTAAAGGTGAAACAGTTTTGCAAAATGCAGCACGGGAGCCAGAAATTATTGATCTCGCTAATTGCTTAAACGCAATGGGCGCTGATGTACAAGGGGCAGGGACCGACACTATTACCATTCAGGGCGTAGATTCCTTAAACGGAACTCAATATAAAGTCATGCCTGATCGCCTTGAAACAGGTTCATACGCCATGGCGTCGCTAATTACAGGTGGAGACTTAACTTTAACAAACACTTCATTAAAGTATTTACCAATGGTACGTGAAACCTTAGAGAAAGCGGGTGCGGTATTTGAAGAACTTGATAATGGCTTTCGTGTTGCTCAAAAAGGTCCAATTATCGGTGTTGATGTTATGACCGAGCCGTACCCTGGTTTTGCTACCGATTTACAAGCTCCATTTATGGCGCTAATGAGTGTGTGCGAAGGTGCAAGCATGATCACTGAAACAATTTTTGAAAATCGCTTTATGCACGTGCCCGAGCTTGCTCGTATGGGTGCAAATATCCAAGTCCATGGAGCTTCGGCGATGATTCGCGGTGTGAAAAATTTAAGTGGTGCGCCTGTTATGGCAACCGATATTCGCGCTGGTATAGGTATGGTAGTAGCAGCCCTTGCAGCAAAAGGAGAAACAACAATTAGTCGTCTTTATCACCTAGATCGAGGTTATGAAACTCTAGAAGCAAAACTCCAAGCTTGTGGTGCGGTGGTTGAACGCCATAAGGCGGAAATTTAATAATATTCGCTTAAGTATATTGTAATTTTATAAAATTTTAGAGAGCATATAGAAGTAGATGTAATTTCTGCTTTTGGGTGAAATTTAATTTTAAGGAAGAAGAAACGACCATCAACCTCTTATACCACTGAGACCGCGACTATGAAACTCTAGAAGCAAAACTCTAAGCCTGCGGCACTGTAGTTGAACGTCGTAAAACTGATGAATAAAACAACGGTGACTGTTTTTGATGCTCTATTGCAATTCAATAAAATTTTAGAAATACTTTGCTCTGCAGGTGAGTCTTGTGGGGCTTTTCTTTAGATATCTGCTTTAAATCGCTTTATGCATGTAACTGAATTTGCGGCGCTATAGTTGACCGCAAAGAAGCCGATCAGTCATTACTCAATCTTATCAGGATCAGCGCCAAAGTGCCGCATCATGTCTGCCATGTGCTCTGATAAAGGTGCAGTAATTACCATTTTTCCACCATCTTGTAAGGGGAATGATAACTGATACGCGTGCAAATGCAGAGTTTGGTTTTTAATAGTTGCTCCATATTTATAATCACCCACAATAGGCCAGCCAGATTCGCTTAGGTGCACGCGTATCTGGTGTGTCCTCCCACTTTTAGGCCAGCAATCAACTAGAGAAAAAGTATCAAGCTTTTTGCGCAGCATGTATTTGGTTTCAGCAGGTCTAGCATGAGGGCCGTTCACCACCATTTTTTCTTTATTGCCAACCATTTCTTTGCCAATAGGAAAATCGATCACACCCTGTGCTGGGCGCACATTTCCCTCAACGATAGCACGATAGATTTTTTCAACGCCATGGTTTGCAAAAAGATGTGTCAGGTATTGAGCCATCGGAATCGTTTTTGCCATAACTAAAACACCACTAGTATCCTTATCGATGCGGTGCACCAAACGGGCTTGCGGATTATAAACCTTCATAATCGCATCAAGGTGACGTTTGGTTCCAGTACCTCCTTGCACGGCAAGTCCTTGTGGTTTATTTAAAGCAATCAGATCATCATCTTCCCACATAATGAGTGACTCAGCCCATTTTAAATCCTCCTTACTTACCGTCATTATGCGCTTTGCTGGTTTACTTTCAGGGGTAATATAGGCAGCTAAATCTACTAAAATACGCAATTGTTCTTCTGACTCAATACGGGTGCTACTTTTTGCAGGTTTGCCATCAACCAAAATCTTTTTAGTTCTTAGAAGTTTTTCTAATATACCTTGCGTAAGGCCAGGGTAAAGGCGACGTAAAAGTCGATCAAGACGAGTAAGATTAGAGGGAAATTCAGACATTATTGTGCTTTCACTTGTACGAGGTTTGTCCAGTTAGTTGTATAGGCAGGTGATTTGTTATGAGATTTATTCACCCACTCTGTGCTTTGGGCGCATGATAAAGGGTGAATAGTCCCTAGTCCAAATCGCTTATTTATCTCATCCATGACTTTATCCACATTAGGCTTATTGGATAAAGCCTTTGAACTATCAAACAACGCATGCTTATGAGGAAGATTTTCTTCTCGTAGATCAGTGGCGATTATACCAATTTTTTGATAATCGGTGTTTGGGCTAAAAAAATTTTCGATAATTTCTTGAACTTGCTGTATTATCACAGATGTAGTGTTCGTTGAATCTGCTAGCACTACTGTATGTTGCTGAAAAAAAAGAGATTGATCACCAGAAAAAGAATGTTGAGTGTATACAGTAAGTGCTGATGTTTTTTGAGATAGTTCTCGTAATTTGAAACCTAGTCGCATTCCAAAACGAGCAGCGATTTGTTTTAGATTTTCTTTATCTCTTATTGGATGAGGAAAACTTCTTGTGAGCTGTAGAGATTTCTTTTGTTCTTGGACAAGAGTTAAGGGTAAGCATGAAAAACCATTCAGTTCTCTGACAATTCTCTCGGCGACAATATTATAATTACGGCGGACCCAACTAGGATCAGCTGTCATTAAATCATAAGCATTGCAGATGCCATGTTGTTTGAAACTTTTTGTGAGTTTTGCGCCAACGCCCCATATTTTTGAAATGGAGGTTGCTTTTAAAAATTTATGATAAGGAGGTGTATGATCAATATAATAAGAAGAACCTAATGTTTTTGCGTGAGAGGTTGCAAGCTTTGCTAAAGTTTTTGTGGGGCCAAACCCAATAGATGTAGGAATGCCAGTGTATTTGAGGATTTGGTGATGTATTTTATCCCCTTCTTCTGCCCAATTAATGGTTGCATCAAGTTCTAAAAAGGCTTCGTCAATTGAATATATTTCAACATTTTTTTGCAACGACTGTAATACGTTCATAATTCGGCGACTTATATCACTGTACAGTTCAAAATTGCAGGATAAAGTTTCTATATTGTATGCTTTGATTAAATGGCGAATTTCAAATAAAGGAGCTCCCATTGGTATGCCAAGAAGTTTAGCTTCATTTGATCGTGCAATGACACAGCTATCATTATTAGACAGCACAACAATTGGCCTCTCCTCCAAATCAGGCCTAAAAACTTTTTCGCATGAGACGAAAAAATTATTGCAGTCAACCAGAGCAAACATGGAGATACTTACTAATTTTATTTTCTCAAAATATAAATCTATCCCTCCAAAGAGTCTATAGCTGAATTACTAATTAAAATTATAATAAAAATTATTTATAATTATTTTTTTATTTATTTTTTAAAAATATTATTATTAGTTTTACTTTTTTTTAATCATAATTTATTACGATTATTAATTATTAAATAGATAACATATGCTATATGATTTTTTTATTCGTCATCTATTGCATCACTTTAAGTTTACCAAATATCGCTGCTTCAGAAGGAGGTCTTTCTCTAAGCGATGAACTTGAAAGATTAAAACTACGCACTGTTTCTGTCACTAACACTAGTTACGATTCAGCATCTCTCGTAGTGAGTTATTTTTATCAGCCTGATTTTGACGAAGAAGATTTTGCTCTAAATATTGCAAGAACAATACTATTTCCCTCATCTTACAAAGTAATACCCCCACGAAACGGGAAAATAGTTGATGCAGATCAAAGAGAATTCTCTTGTGTGTGCGTATTACCTTGTCGTGATTGCGTCGACTCAACAGCAATTATTTTGCAGCGTTCTATAGAAGTTCCGCCAGAAGGAATAATGATCCCAGGTTTCGAAGGAGCTTATATAGGAAGAATAACCTCAGAGAATTCATGTAATTTTGTATCTTACCTTAATACTGCATCAACGTATTTTAGCTTAGTTGTAGGGCCTGCTGAACTTTTTTCTAAAACCATTTCCAGCAGAAGCTTATCCATAATGGCTGGAGTAGCACATCCATTTTTTGAATATTTTAAAGTCATGGGCTTATCACACCACTTATTTAATACTGTAACCAAAGATGTCGTTCAAAGAAAACTTTTTGAGAAATTCCAAGCAATTCACGATGCTGGTTTGCAATATAATCAAGCTATTTCAGAGCATCCATATATAACTAAAACTCCGTTTATTCTTCACTCATTTATCATTGGTAATTCCGGAAGTGCTCTACAAAATGAAATACAAAGGACCAATCTCATAGAGTCAACACGGGCTCTTTTAAATTCGGGTTGGCAGCAATTCATTTGGACAGATAACGATGCCGATGCGATAAGAAGCGCTTTGGGTGATGTTGCTGATAAAGTTGAAATAAAAGGAATCTTTCCTGATTTTCTTAATATTCAAGGCACAAGACCAACGGATGTTGTAAATATTCAAGATTTCATCGGTCGTGGTAAGCAAGCTAACGCTACAGGAAAACCTGATATGGCAAATGCCTTTTTTAACGCTGCTACAGCTCTTTTAAAGTACAAGGTTCTTTTAGAATATGGCGGAGTAATAAGAAGCTCTAATGCAAAAATTGTTAAAAATTTGCTTCCCCTTCACAATTTTGGTTTTTACGCAAGCCTTGATTCTGGATTCCCATTGCTTAGTACGGAACTTTTCGCTGCATGTCCTAATCACCCTATTATCAAAAGGGCTCTCGAGATATCAGTGTATCACCATAATTCAGATCCTAAATCAATACATTACTTAAGAAATTTAAGAAGATCCTTCCTAAGGGAACATTCTGTAGCGGAGCATTATGTCAAATATGAATCAGCCCTAACTTTGGCTTTTTATCAGAACGGAGAACTAAGAAGAGATATGCTTTTTGATTCAAGCATTCTATCTCAAGATTCTATTCGCCCTTTAACATCGCAAACTTACGTACTTACTAGCAAGAGTTAATAGAGAACAATTATGAAAAAAGTATTAGCTTTTCAAATTATTTTGAGTACTTTAATGATCTTTTCGTCGTTATATTGCGTTGATAATAGTGTTTTTATATCCTGCAGATTGAATGAAGTAGACATCATTAATGCAAGATCGGAAGAAGCCGTATTAAGTATTTTTATAAAATCTGAGACAAGTTTAGTGCCAGGTGAAACAAGAAGAATATATTCATTGGAAGGCTTTAGTTTTGAAAATAATTCCAATATCCATAAAATAAGCAATACAACAGATGATGTGTGTACAGTAGGTATTGCTCAAAAGAAATCATTCAGATTAAGTCTAAATGAACGAATGAGGATTTCTTTACCGTTTGGCTACTATATAACCAACTTTTCTTCTGGTGACTTTTCTTTTAATGGTGCAGGTGAAACGCCTACCTTTACCTTTGGAGATAGCCCTTTTGCGCGTGATATAAAAGTAATCAGAGGAGAAGGGGTTCTTGATCCTACCAAAGTGGATGCGAACTTTGATCAAAAAGGGCTTCCTACTTTTTCATGTTTGGAACACCAAGTGAACTGGTGTCTTGATCGATACAAGCCTTCAAAAATTATTGTTGATAATCCTTTAAATGCTGATTGCTCTCTAAGTTACACGATTCAACATAAGGGAAGAATGGGGGCAGAAATTTCGGGTAAATTGGTAGCTTTTAATAATCATTTTTATAGAACATATAGATCTTTAACAGAGCAAGGATCAATAGTCTTTTCCGATGAAAAACTTAGAGAATTTTTACCTTCAGGAGGTTCGCCAAGCTATATGTCTTTATTTCAGACGGCTGATATAGTTGTGCCCAAAAGAGGGCAATATAAATTTGAGATACCTTTTGGTTGGCTTAGACAATTTACGCTTTCTGGATCGTATAACATTTCCTTTGAAAATAATGAAGTGCGCATCACTATGAACAATCTAACCCCAGATGATTTGGTTAAACCATCTTTGCTGCAACAATTATATGAACAAGAGTTTCTTGATACAGGGAAAAAAGTTTTTGGTAATAAAATTCCTTACACGTTCGATGATTGGTCCTCTTTAGGAGTAAGCACTTCCTGGTTTCTGCCCCATAGGAAGTTCTTAGAATGTTTCTACAGACAAAATGGCCTCAGCATGGAAAGTGTTCTCGATAAGAGACATTTGCATCTACTAAAAAGTCAACGTACTCTAACAGAAGCAATTCAGCGAAGATCGATAAGTGATTTAAACCCATTAATACAAGAGATAAGACACAATATTTGGATAAGCGGAAAAGCTCCATCGAAAATCCCAAGAGATCGGCTCTTGCACTATTTAAAACAAGTTAAGGAAAATCCTTCATTTGAATATAATTTATGGTTGTTTTATGAACAAGAAAATCCAGCATTGTTTGATAGGCAGAGTTTTGAGGTCCAAGCTTACCTAAAAACCGTTATTGATGAATGTCCAGAAGTTCAAGATTCTGTAAATATTAAATTTTTAAACGAAATATGGCCAGAATTTAGAGGTAAAGATTTATTCGCTAGACTTCTAAATAATAGGCGCTATACGGCTTGTTCTGATATAGCAAGAGTAAATACTGTTTTCTTGACAGGGGGTATGTACACAGACTTTGGTGTAGAGTTTAACATGCACCCATCTTTCTTATGCCGTCATTTTAATATTTTTATGATGCGCGAACTGTGTCTGTTAGCGGGAACTGCCTTTGGAGCTTCCAAAGGCCACCTTGTTTTAGATAAAGTGCTTAATTTTCTTGATAATATTGATAGGGTGCCACATCAGTACAGAGAAATAGGCCATAATAATCCATTGGTGCCATGGTGTGCGTACGGCATTTTAACGGCTATGTTTGACATATATAGTGATCCTGATAAAGATAGTTTTTTTGCAATTCCCTTTTCTAAATCATTTATAGATGTCAATCAAATGCATTCATGGAATGGTAATGCTACCCTTGGGCAGCGATCATCAACAAATGCTCCTATTTCAGACGAAGAATGGTTTGGAAAAGATTATGATGAGCAGAAATATCAGCTCACTAATCTCGCCTGGGACTCATCTCATGAAATGTCTAGAGTAATTTTTAGAAATACACAAAATAAAAATGAGAAAAGGCTGCAACTATCGGCTCTATCAACGTCTGTATACTATGCTTTCCCCAGCATTTTACACAGCCCAGCTTTTCCAAAACCCCGCATTTCTAATAGAACATGGTTAACAAATTTACATAGTCCTTGTGAGCCACCATTAGACAAGCTACAAAAATATATTAACAGTGTGAGAACCTTAAATCTCTCAGGAGGTTGGCAACATTATTTTTGGTGTCAGGATCCTTCACTTATACCTAATGCTATAGAGATTCTTTTAAGTGCTAATGTAGGAATTCAAATAAAAACACTAAGAGATGTTGAGGATGTAACAGAAGGTCTACATGTTTTTGATGCTTTATTAGAGGATAATAGGTACACAAATGCAAATGACGTTCTAAGAATGAGGATAATGAAAAAAACAGGCGGTTTGTATACTGATTTGGGAGTAGAAATAAGAAGAGATATAACCCCATTACTGGATGAATATGAGTATGCTTTACTACTTGCTGGAGAGGGCTATCTTGATCATACCATAATAGCAGCAGCTCCTAATTCAGAGCTTGTATCAGCTTATTTAGAAAAAATTGATAATCTGTACAGGATGCCGGAAGAAGTAAAAAGAATTACCCCAACTCCTCAGCAGCAACTAAAATGGACAGGTTGTAATTACATGATATCCTATATCGACTGCGTAATGAAGCCTTCTACAAAAATTTTATTTTTAAGAGAAGGTAACAGCCATTTAATCCGTCTTCATAGAATGGATTCATGGAATCAAATAGGGAAATTTGGTAACAGGCCGATTAGTCAAACAGCTTTGAATATTTTCAGCGTAAGGCCCAAATGATCTTTAAAGTAAAGATATTGGGCTGTACCAGATAGACTGGATTAAGATGGATTTATCCATTGCTTTAGTTGGTTCAATTGAGTTTTTGGATTAGGGTTATTAAATCGTCACTCGTTTTTTTTTAAAAGTAGAGGAAAATTTGCTTTGGGTACACCACTAAACTGTTCTTAACAAACTTAAAACACTGGGGGCTTTCCTAGCAGCTCCACCACCACCACGTTTACCCTTGCGAGTGCCACCAAAATACGATCGCATCAACTTCAATCTCTCTGACTACGGCTTCTTAGCTTTCTAATTCGAGTAATGGGCAATAAATTTTCTTAAGCGATGAAAATAACATAGGGCTACTTTGAGACTTACCCTAACTAAATAGCAGTACATCTGGTTATCACTCTCGTGACAAAATATTCCAACAGATGTTCTTGCTTATTTTTTATTTAATCGGCTCTTTCTCATTCCATATCGTAAACACTTTAATCTATTATCTGGCGCAGCTTCTTCATTTGTTATGCTAAATTTTTTTAAGCGGTATGAGGTTCAGTGAAAGTTACTGTTGCTTCTCGAAGAAAAAAGGAAATATCTCTGCATTCGTGGGATTCTGGATCACGTTCGCAGGGTATTGCAGAATTCATTTTCAGTATTAGACGCCTTGGATAACTTCCCTCTAAATTTGGAAATATCATCGTTGCGCCGTACTCCCAAGCGACAGGTACTCCTTTATTTTCTTCCGTATCTTCGTGTAAAAAGGCTACTCTTTCAATATATCCGTTGGTGTAGCCATGTAATTGGATTTGGTAGATTCCTTCCCCTCTAGAGGGATTAAATAAAAATTTTGTACATCCATTAATTAGCCAACGTGAACCTTTTTCTGATGGTGTTTGTCCTTGTAATATTGAGAATCCATCGATTAATTTTAGCTCAGGTGTATATTCTATTTCTTGAGGTAATGCCGGCACCTCTTTAACTGCATCAAGTAGTTGATTTACTGCATTTTCTTCAAAATCAGCAAAGGTTTGAGTAAGAATAGTAGAATTATCATAGATAGGTCCAAGAGGACCAGCTGGCAAAAAGCGAGGAGAGGCGGAGGTTTGTTCTTCATCGCCAATTAAACCTAAGTGATTATATTTCACTACTTGCGTGTTCCATGTTCTACCATAGTGCTGCTTTAAATAATCATGTATATCATAAGGTGCATTAATTCTAACATGCCCAAATTTTATTTTTTTAAGAGGAAAAATCTGCTCTCTAGTAAGTCTTGGCCAAGGCCAACCTGTTGGATACCCATAAGTTCCATCTTTGAAAGTAAGCATAAATACATCTAGGCATACATCTATTTTTCTTGTTTCTATTTCCAGTATTTTTTCTATCTTAATTCCTCTCCAACCTTCGTTGGGAATCCGATATGCATATCCCAACTCCAGGAAGACGGGTAATTTTTTGACCAATTTTGGAAAATCTTCCTCTAATATGCAAGCATCAGCATCGTCATCATGAGCTATCATTCCGCCATTACGTTCTGCGCCCAAAAGAGTTCCGGAAGAAAAAAAGAAAGGAATTTCAAAATGATTCATTACCATTTGGAAATCAGCTACAAGCTGGTATATTTCACGTGGTAAAGCAGGGTGTATAGTGCTTGCAGCAAATTCTTCTCTTTCTCCTGTAGGTAAAAGACGAGATATTTGTTGTGATTCCTCTATTTCTCTGAAGTTTTCTTCTTCGGTAGAAAAAATTTCAGATGTGTATACAAAAACTGCTAATAGCAAGGTTATTGTTCGCTGAAATAGATTTGTAATCTTCATGCCTTTACCTCAATTTTTTTAGGATAAGTCTTGCTAATACTGGATCGTCATCGCCATGTATAGATAAGCCCGCTGACTCTATTTCAAAAAGAACTCCAAATCCTTTTTCTATGAGTTCGTCCTTCACGCTGTCTTTTGATTCAAAACGTCTAAAATGATCAGTTTTTGCTATGGTAGTATCACCCAATGCTGTAGATTTTTCCTTCATCGGGTCTTTATCGGTGCGAAATTCTAAGCATAGCAATGCATCTTTATGAATAGTGCCAAGCCAGGAAAGAAACTGATTGCGTGTACTTTGCGGTAGCGAGTGTAAAAAGAAGCGTGCATAATAGGCCTCACTTGCCTCTAATGTATTCAATGCAGTTAAATCACTAACATCAGTAACGCAAAATTGTAAATTACCAAAAATATTGCTTTCACTATTACGCGTAATAACGCTATTGGCGTTATCAGTTGCAACAACTCTTAACCCGTGCGAAGCAAAAAATTTACTGTCACGACCTCCACCGCAACCAAATTCTGTGAGTGTCGTAATATTTTCAGGTAGAAGATAGCTATTTAACACAAAAACAGCGAAGGTAGAAGCTTCTGAAGGGGGTGTGGTGCGAGCATAATGATCTGACCAATATTCCTTATTTTCATCACTCATTATGTTATCTGCTGAGGAAAAAAGGGTTTCGCCAGCAATTGTAAGAAGAAACAATAAATAAGATAATTTTTTCATAAATAAACTCAATAATAATTAATTATTTATTTTGAATAAATATAGTTAATTTATATTTAAATTATGAATTTATTTTCCGTTTGATTTAACAGATTGTCTACAACTCGCAAAGTTGGCATAATGAACAAAATTTAAAACCCTAAAATGATGGCCTTAATTGCTGATATTAAAGCTCGTGAAATTCTAGACTCTCGAGGAAATCCCACGATTGAAGTGGATGTTATTTTGGAAAGCGGCGCTTTTGGTCGTGCAGCTGTGCCTAGTGGTGCATCAACAGGAATTTTTGAAGCAGTGGAAATTAGAGATGGGGATAAGAATCGCTATTTAGGTAAGGGTGTTCTAAAAGCGGTTGAATCAATAAATACGATAATTGCTGACGAGATGATGTCCCTTGATGTTTCGGACCAAGAGCTAATAGATACAACATTAATTACCCTTGATGGCACAAAAAATAAGAGTAAGCTTGGAGCTAATGCTATTTTGGGGGTGAGCCTTGCTTGTGCGAAAGCTGCGGCAAATCATTATGGTCATCCTTTATATCGGTATCTTGGTGGGATTCAGGCTTTTCGTTTACCGGTGCCTCTAATGAATGTTATTAATGGTGGTGCTCACGCAGACAATTCCTTAGATATTCAAGAGTTCATGATTGTGCCCTATGGAGCAGCAAAATTTAGCGATGCTTTGCGTATGGGTGCAGAGATTTTTCATCATCTTAAAGATATCTTAAGGCAGTCAAAACACATTACATCAGTTGGTGATGAAGGTGGCTTTGCCCCAAACCTTGGCAGTACAAAGGAAGCCCTTGAGGTAATTATTAAAGCAATAGAAAGTGCAGGCTACAAACCAGGGGAAGAAGTAATGTTAGCCCTAGATGTAGCTGCATCTGAGCTCTATAAAGATGGAAAGTACATTTTTAAAGGGGAAAATAAAAGCTTTACAGCTCCTGATTTAGTTGAGTTTTACCAAAACTTGTGCGCGAATTATCCCATTTATTCAATCGAAGATGGTTTTGCAGAAAATGATTGGGATGCCTGGGAAATGATGACGGCTGAGTTGCTTGGAGTACAAATTGTAGGGGATGACCTATTTGTAACGAATACCGATCGTTTATTGCAAGGAATCGAAAAAGGAGCAGCTAACGCTATTTTGATTAAGCCGAATCAAATTGGCACACTTTCAGAAACATTAGCAACAATAAGTTTAGCTCAATCTTCAGCTTTTGGTGTCATTTTGTCACATCGTTCAGGAGAGACTGATGATGCAACCATTGCTGACATTGCGGTGGCAACGAATGCTGGTCAAATTAAAACAGGGTCCTTGTCTAGAACGGATCGATTGGCTAAATATAATCAATTATTACGAATAGAAGAAGAATTAGGGCAGAAAGCTCAATTTTTCTTATAAATTGCTAGAAAGATTATGGAAAATAAACTCAGAAATATTGTTTTTCCGATTACTATTGTTTTGCTTTTGACATACTTCACGTATCATATTTTTCAAGGTCAAAGAGGTATACTTGCCTGGATTCGCCTAGATAAAAAATTGCAAGAACAAGAAATTGTGCTTAGTAAACTGACACAAGAAAAAGAAAAGCTTGAGAGGGAAGCTTACTTGCTACGCCCTGATAGCCTCGATATTGATTTATTAGAAGAAAAATCAAGACAGTTATTAAACTTTGCGCATTCTAATGAGATCGTGATTCAAAATTAGAGCTAAAATGCTTAATAATTCTTTCCTCTGGAAAGATATAGGCTTCCAAAAATAATTAGGGTCATGCCAAAAACTTGAAAGATATTTATGCTTTCGCCAAATAAGACATATCCTATAGGAACGGCGAGCAGCAAGCGAGTATATTCAAAAGGAGCGATAAAGCTAATTTCGGCGAAGCTTACCGCTTTTATATATGCAAATTGAGAAAGAGATCCACAAAGCCCGACTAAGCATAAGAGGAATAGATCAAAGCAGTTTTCAGGCATATCAGCTGTAAAGAAGCCAATGGAAGCTATAAGGCCTAAAATGAAAGAGCTACTAAACATAATGGCAAGAGCAGGGTCCATATAGCTTAATTTTCTAGCAAGTGTGTTGGCAAATCCTGCCAAAATGCAGGCATTAATTCCTATAAATACGTAGTATAAATTCAGATCCGTATTGTGGGGTTGCACAATGAATAAAACACCTAAGTATCCGGCTATAAGTGCTGTTATTTTAAAATGATTGATTTTCTCTTTTAAAAAAATCATACCAAAAGATGAGGCCAAAAGAGGTCCAGTAAATCCCACACTTGTCGCAATTGCAAGGGGTAAGTTTCGGTATGATTGGTAGGTTAATAAAGTAGAAGCTCCGATGCATAGTGCTCTTATTACATGGAGCCATGGATTGGATTTAACTTTAGCAAGAGTAGTAACTTGAGGAATAAAAATAGGCAAGAAAAATAGTAGGCCGCAAAAATAGCGTATGCAAAACAACGAAAAATTGCTTGTTGATGTGCTTAAAAATTTGGAGATGGTGACACCACAGGTAAATGTTACGCACCATCCCAATATCCAAAGTAAACCCTTATGTTTATTTTGCATTAATGTGTGGGAAAAAGGTTGTTGTTTTCCCGCTAAGTCGCAGATTGCAAAGTCCGGCAATTTCCCGCCAAGCTATGTTCCAAGCAATTAAACCTAAACGATCTTGAAAACTCACAATTAATCTTTTAAAGAAGGTTGTTGCTTTTTTATCGTGTGTATGTCCTATTGTGTGAAAATCTACAGGGTAGGGGATTAGATTACAGTTGTTGGATTGAAAAATGCTTAAGGTCCGCGGCATTAAAAAAGCAGAAGTAATTAATGCCCATTTCTTATTTGTTGTATCACCTATAAGTTTAGATGCTTCTTCAGCAACCTCTTCTAAAGAAACTAGTTGTTCATTGCTGACAATTCGGATTCTTTTTGGTGCAATTCCTAAAGAAGTTGCGAGTTTCTGAAATTCATCGCCTTCTAATTTAGTTCCTGCAAAAACAATTTCTGTGTGAGGGTGAGCATGGGCAACTTTTAGAGCATCAAAGAGCCTGCCAGCTGTTTTATGATAAACGGCGGAACCGCGTATATCAGTTTCGAATAAGCATAAACTGCCACCAGTTATGACTAAGCCCTTAACATCATGAGGTATATTAAGCACAGGAAATTGTGTTTCCAATCGCCTTAAAATATCGCGGCCACTGAAAGGGAAATCACCCAGTATAAATACCAAAAGGAGAGCAAATATACTCATTATAGGTTTTTGCAAAGAGCATGTTTTATTACATAAACTGCGCCATGATCCAAATACAAACAGAGCAATGACGATTAGATCTAAATTTATAACTAATCCCCATAAGACTTTGACGAAACTCATAAAATGTCTCTAAATAGAATTTATACCGGTATTGTGCCGTAAGTATGCGTTAAAAAACAATGGAAAAATGCATGATGAAGATTATTCAATATCCTTCTCCTAACTTTAATGAGCGGCCGCTAGCAGCAAAAATTGACTGTGTGGTTTTACATTATACGGATGTTGCAACTCTAGATGAAGCTTTACAAATTCTGACGGATCCTAACAGAGAATCAAGAGTTAGCTGCCATTATGTTATTGATGAGGATGGTTCAATTTACCAATTAGTTCCAGCGGAAAAGCGTGCTTGGCATGCTGGTGTTAGTTCTTTAGAGGGAAGAGAGAATGTAAATGATTTTTCCATAGGGATTGAATTGCAAAACGGAGGGTATTATGCAGGATATGCACTTACTGGGTCATGGCCAGAATTTCCTGATGCACAAATTAATGCGCTGAAAGAATTACTGAATCATCTTATGACTAAATTTCCAATTACTATTGAGCGTATAGTGGGCCATGAACATGTTGCTCCTAAGTTAAAAATAGACCCCGGTCCTGCTTTTCCTTGGGGAAAAATTAGGAAAATTTAAATTGCGTCTTCTTGTTCTTCTGGCGTTGTAGTTCTTATCCAGGGTTGCGCCAACACGTATTCATTAACACGTTTAATCGTAGGATAGGCTGATAAATTAACGTTAAAACGGTTTGCATTATATACTTGTGGAACCAAGCAAATATCAGCAATTGAAAGATTATCGCCTATACAAAAATTTCTTGCCATTTGACTAAGTTGCTTTTCGAGAGGCTTAAACCCCTCGTGTATCCAATGCTGGTACCAATCAGTTTTTTGTTCTTCTGAAAGCCCAAGATTTCTTTCTAAATATTTTAGAATTCTTAGATTATTAAGCGGGTGTATATCGCAACAAATAGCTTGGGCAATACTCATTGCTTGTGCTTGCAAAAATGGATTGTTGAGCCACAAAGAAGGGGTTGGGTGGGTCCTTTCTAGATATTCTATTATTGCTAGCGATTGAAAAATGATTCCTTGCTCAGTTGTAAGAGTTGGTACTAAACCAAATGGATTAGTTTCCTTGTATTGTTGGTTTTGTTCGTTAGTTCTTAAGTTTATATAATGTGGTTTATAAGCAAGATTTTTATAAGATAAGGCGAGCCGTACTCTATAGCTTGCTGTAGATCTGAAATAGGTAAAAAGCTCCATTTAATTTTCCTTATTACTTTTTTCAAAAATACTAATGAAAAAACCATCTGTGTGGTGAATATGTGGTAAAAATTGAGCGGTTAAAGTATTAAAAGGACACTCAATTTTAAATATTTCTCTCCATATTTCTGTAATAGGGAGAAGCCTGAATGTGGAAAATTCCTTTAAAAACCAATCTACTTGTTTGTTATTCTCTGCTTCTAATACGGAGCAAGTAACATAAATCAGCCTGCCCCCAACTTTTACAAATTTTTGGGTTTGGCTAAGTATAGCTTGTTGCAGTTTTGTTAGCTCTTCAAGATCAGTGGGAGTTAAGCGATTTTTTAAGTCAGGGTTTCTTCTCCAGGTGCCGGTACCCGTGCATGGAGCATCAACAAGAACTCGATCAAATCTGTCATGCTGCCTTTTAAACCAGCTATTATCTTTATTGATATCTTTAAGTTGATAACAGCTAACACCAGCTCTTCGCAGTCTTTCTTTAGCTCGTTGTAATCGATAGGGATGGATATCACTTAAGGTAAGATTACCCTTATTTTTCATTGTAGCAGCTAAGTTAAGAGATTTTCCTCCAGCACCTGCGCAGTAATCCAGAACTTGCATTCCAGGTTTAGCATCACATAATAAACCTGCAATTTGTGATGCTTCGTCTTGCACTTCAAGTGAGCCATCTTGCCAAAAAGGGTGCGTATTTAGAGGTTTTCTTCTTCCAAAGCGAATTCCATTAGGGCTAAAAGGAGTTGGCGATGTCTCAAATCCTTCCAATGATAGTACATTGAGTACAGCATCACGATTATTTTTTAGGGTATTAACTCGAATATCGAAATTTGCTTGTTCGTGCAGGCTTTTCACAAGATCTTTATCTTTTAAAAATTCCTCTAGCCAGAGAGGGATAGCGTATGTTGAGTACTCTTTTAGATTTTCTAAAACATCCATTTCATCTTCAGTTAAAGGCGATGGACCATACCCATTACACAATTCTTTAATGTCTTGAAGAGTTTGTTCATTTTCTAATATGCAATGAGCAAAGACTAAAAGGCGCGGTGTATTTTTTGTAAGGGCGTTTTGCAGGCCTTGTAAACTCCTTAAAACACTGTATGTCCAATCTCCAATAGAGCGCCTATCAGAACCTCCAATGTAACGACGATTCCTAAAATAACTCTGCATAACAGCGTCCGCTGGCTTTTGTTGGTTTGCCTGCATGTTTTCTGTAAGTTCAATTACCGACTGTAATTTTCCAGCAGGTGTCATAAAGAGGCTCCAGAAAGAGATTTATATCCTAAAGGATCAAGATGAATTAATATTTCAGCGCTAGGGTGGGATTTTTTTAAGCGGATTTCAACCTCGTCACTAATGATGTGTGCCTGCTTTAAAGGAAGAGATGGATCAAGAGTGATATGGACTTGGATGAAGTTTTGTTGCCCCGCATTTCGTGTTCTTAAGTCATGTGCTTCAAGAACCTTGGGATGCTCCAGTATACATTTCAAAATATCTTGCCTAATTGAATATTCTAATTCTTTATCCATTAAAACGTTGGAGCTTTGTTTTAGAATATGCCAACTGCCCACCAATAAAAACATAGCAATACCCACACCGAAGACTATGTCAATCCAAGCAATACCAAACCATGTGAGAGATAAAAGGGCAATAATCGCTGCTATATTGCTCAAAATATCTGCTTGGTAATGAAGAAAATCAGCTTTAATGACAATAGAATTGGTGTGCTTGATTGTGTAGTATTGAAACACTACAAGTCCTAAGGTAAGTATTGTCGAAAAAACCATTACCATTAGTGCCAATGAGTGGTGTTCAATATGGTGCAGCATGTTATGATGTTGGTAAGCGTGGTACACCATCCAGCCAGTGCTAGCAATGATCAGGAGAGATTGTACGAATCCAGCGAGAGCTTCAGCTTTTCCATGGCCAAATCGATATTCCTCATTTGCAGGTTTCGATGAGTACCGAACTGCTAAAAAATTGATTAATGAGCTAAAAAAATCAGATAAAGAATCAAGAAGTGATGCCTGAATAGTCAAGGATCCACTGAGCCACCAAGCAAGTGTTTTTGTAGCAACAAGGCAAAAAGCGACGGAAATGGCGGCCCAAGTTGCTTGAAAGACAAGATGGCTGTGGTGGTGCGAGCAGTTCACTATTAACTCCTTTATGATGCATAACCATATCATGCTTTTTCTATATGCCAAATACAGATTACTAACTTGACAAAAAGCGCAAGAGAGGGGTTAATTTTTAAAACGATTTTGGGCTGATTAATATGCAAACTATAAGAACAAAGGAAGTGGGACTGATTTTACTGGCTATTTTTTGTCAGATGTTTTCTTGTTTAAATTTAGCTTTTCTTAATAAATATATTGAGACATTTACTGTAACTGATCTCTTTTTTACACAAAATCGTTTAGACTTATCTTACTGGATTATTGTGACTGTTTTTGCGCGAATTTTTGGATCTTATTTTGTTGGATTGCGTGCTGAAAGAGAAGGAGTTTACAAAGCTATAATATTTGTTTCGAAAATTTTTGTAATAATATCTGCTTTATGTGCGGCATTTTGTATTTCTTTGGAAAGTAATGAAGCGTATAGAAGCGGTTTTTATTGTTTTAGGTTCTTCTATAGTCTTTTGGAAACTGCTTCTCTCATTCTTCCATATTTGTATATCCTTGATCGGAGATCCTTTGCAAATTGTTACAGGCTCAGCGCTTTATTCTTGGGTGTAATGTTTTTTGCAAAATTAGCTTCCTATTACTTAATAGAGCTTCCTTTAAACTATTTGAGATTTTGGTACGTTTTGCCCTTACTAGCTTCTATTATTGCTGTAGGAATTTATCAATCTCTACAAAAATCTTTGGACCTAGTAAATAAATCTTTGCAAGATATCAAGGGAGCATCTTTACGTATAAAATTACTCGCGGGATTGCTCGGAGCAGCATGCGCTGCGGGTATTTTTTATCATTACTTTTTTGGGAGTTATTATTCCCTAAATATTAAAATAATTGAACCGGCTGCAGATCTAGGAAGTGTTATGTATTATTCTTTGTGCGCTGTATTTTTTATGCCTTCTGCCTGGATATGTAAGAAATATAACTTGTATAGAGTCCTTCAATTTTCTTTAATTGCTCTTCTATCCATTGGGATAATCTCAGTCTTTATCACGGCTCATTTTGTGGTGGATATTTTGCAGCAAGTATTATTTTCATTCTTTACCTCTCTTTTTATAACTCCCCTTTTAGGAATTGTTTATAAACTGTATAAGGAAAGCGGTGATATTAAAGCTATTTTAACAGCGTTTGTCGTGGGATTCGGAGCTTGTACTACATTAGCAAGATTCGAACAACAATTTGCTCTGCAGAAGGGGTTTGGTTGGGTTACTTATGATATAAGCTTGCTATTATGTTTACTGGCTGTTTGTAGTAATAAGGAATTTCTTGAAAAAAAAGTTACCCCTTAGAAACTCGTCTAACGGGCTTTTTGTGAGTTTTTTTCTTTTTTTCTACACGCTGTTTTCGTTGCTCTTTAACCAAAGAAAATCCAATGGAACAAAGAATTGGATCTGCATTAGTAACTACCACTTTTACACGGTTTCCAATTTGGTAAATTTTTCGTGTTCTTTTACCTACGTAACAGTGCTGGGTTTCATTGAAAATAAAATAATCATTACCAAGCTCTTGTTTTGGAATAAATCCCTGTGCTCCGATGTTATCTAATTCGATGAAAATTCCTGGAATTCCTACGCCAACAATAGTTCCATCAAAAATAGACCCCAAGTGCTGCTGCATATACTTGGCCATAAAACGATCCTGCACTTCGCGTTCGGCTTCCATGGCTATTCTTTCTGTTTTTGATATATGTTCGCTTATACCATCAAGATCTAGATCGATAGGTTGATGCTTAATATTGTCAAGCTCTAAGGCTGCAATTAAAGAACGGTGTACTATCAGGTCTGCATAGCGGCGGATAGGTGAGGTGAAATGGCTATATGCGCTTAAATTTAATCCAAAATGTCCCATGTTATGTGAACTATATCGAGCTTGTGCTTGGGAGCGTAATATAAGCTCATTAAAAAGTTTTGAGTATGGTAATTTTTTTGCGGCAAATAAGATCTCGTTAAGAGAGTTAATGATGTTTTTATTATCGAATTTTTTAACAGGCATTCTAAGACTTTTTGCAAGGGCACAAACGTTTTGTAGTCTCATTTTGTCAGGACGTTCATGAATGCGATAAATAGTGGGCCAGTTTTTTGCTTGCAACGTTTTAGCAGCTGCAACATTTGCAGCAATCATGAATTCTTCAATAATTTGGTGGCTTTCTAATCGATTTTTGGCTTTTACTCCTTTTACTGAGCCATCTTCATTTAGCAAAAACACATTCTCAACTGTTTCAACTTGAATGGTGCCTCTCAGGTCTCTTGCCTTCTTAAGACTTTTATAACATCCATAGAGAGGCTGGATGACAGAGTCTAACAAATCCTTTGTAATGTCATCTGTTTGTCCATGGATTGCTTTTTCAACTTGCTCATAAGTAAGTCTGGCTCGTGAGCGCATGAGTCCTCGCTTAAAGCGATGTGATTTAATCTTCCCGCTTGCACTAATAATCATTTCAACAGCCAAACAAGCACGATCTTCATTAGGACGAAGTGAGCATAAATTATTACTGAGCTGCTCGGGAAGCATTGGGATAACTTTATCAACAAAGTAAACCGAGTTTCCTCTTAAATACGCTTCTTTATCTAGAGCGCTGTTTAATGGAACATAATGACTTACATCAGCAATCGCAACGATTGCTTTCCAGCCGCCTTTATTCCTGGGATCTTCATCGCTTATGGCAAACACAGCATCGTCAAAGTCTTTAGCATCAGGCCCATCAATAGTGACAAGAGGTATATCTCTTAAGTCTATTCTAAGGTCAAGATTAGGAATGGAGCCCTTATCTGCAATATGCTGAGCGTCTGCGCTGAAAGTATGAGGTAAACTATAAGCATGGACCCCCATCTGGGTATATGTTTTCGTTGAATCGATACAGCCTAAATTTTTGATAAACTGAAAATTACCCGATGCAGGAAGTGAGTAAACAATGACGTCATTTTCGTAAAAACCTTTGGCTTGTTCAGCATCTATGTAAATGCCAGCGAAGGGATCTTTTCGATGGCACGGAGAGAGGAAGCCACCAAGACGTTTAGGGATAAAAATACCGATGTGATGTTTTAACGCCTTTTCTTTATGGTGCGAGCTCCCATATTCTCTTCTTTTCGGTATATGTCGTCGTTCGTGACGATCTTTTCGGCTGCTCTCTCGATCGCGCTTGCGCATTAGAATAACATGCTTAACTTCATACTTAGGCTATGAATGGAAGGGTGGTAGACGAACTTACGTAACTGGCCACCTTGTGAACTGTTATTGTTACGTGGTGTTATGCTCTTGGGCGCGTAATAGACATATTCAGCGCCAAGCATAATTTTGTTCGTAAGTAAATAATTAGCTCCAGCGCCTCCTCCAAGTCCACTCATCGTCTTTTTATATGTTTGAAAATTGGGGTTTTCATTACGTAAGTCTGTGTACTTTAGTTCTGTTTTCATCCAAGCATAGCCAGCTTTTCCGTAAAGCATAAGTTTAGGTGTTAGCATTAAGCCGGCGATACCATAAACACCTAAAATATATGGATTTTTAATGGTTAAATTGCCATCTGCTGTGCCACTGCTAGCATTTAGGGCGTATTTTTGCCGAGATTGAGGAAGAGTAAAGCTAACTTCTCCACCTACAACGGCTTTTGTTTTTTCAATTTGATTTAATAAACCAAGACTCACCCCAAAACTTGGAGCAATTTTTGTTTTTTTTTGCTTATCGACTGCTCCAGTTGGTCCAGTATAATCGTGGTTTTGAAAAGCAACGGATGCTCCTAAGTTTAAGGAAGCAAACATACCTCGTACTGGATCTGCAAATAGGCAGGTTGTGAAGAAAAATACAGCTGGTACTAATTTGTAAAAGGTTCTCATAATTAAAATTATCTTAAATTTTTATCAATCATAATCGCAACGCTTCAACAGGGTCAAGACGCGATGCTCGATAGGCGGGATAAAAGGTTGCAATAAAAGTTAAAAATAGTGCCATTAGTGCTACTAAGAAAACTTCTTCCCAAATGATCTTAGCTGGTAATTGGCTTAAAAAATAAACTTCCGCGTTGAATAAGTTAGTGCCAAGAAGTTTTTCGATGAACTTTCGAATTTTTTCAATGTTGAGGGCAAAACTTAGTCCAAGAATCATTCCAAGCAGTGTTCCAGCAATGCCTATTGAGGATCCAGTTAAGAAAAAGATTTTCAAAATGTTCTTTTTGCTGGCTCCCATGGTGCGCAAGATAGCAATGTCTCTCGTCTTATCTTTGACAAGCATAATAAGGCTGGAAATAACGTTAAAAGCAGCAATGATAATGATAAGAGTTAGAATGATAAACATAACGTTTTTCTCAACCTGCACAGCCTGAAAGATTTGAGAATCACTATGTTGCCAATCTACAATTTCAAAGCCGGAAGAAAGCTGCATTTGCAGGTCTCTAATAACTCTAGTACTTGCTTGTATATTGTCCAGCATTAAATCGATGTGATTAATGGAATTGCTACTGCTGAAAAATTGCTGAGCTGTTTCTAAGGGTAAGAAAACCATATTTTTATCAAATTCATGCATGCCAATTTCAAATATGGCAACGACTTGCATATTGGTCTGTTTAGGCATACTCCCAAACGGAGTACGTGTTCCATCAGGAAGAAGAAGAGTGATGGACTGGCCGATATCAACGTTTAGGGCGTTTGCTAAGCGGGCGCCGAGGGCAATTTTGTTGCCTGAAAATTCACCAAAATTCCCTTTTAGATTTTGATTCATGATAGAAGGGCGTTGCGCCAAATCTTGTGCGCGCATGCCAAGCACCCCAATACCTCTTGCTTGTCCGTGAACAGTCAAGACCGCTTGTTTTTCAAGGACAGGATAAGCAAAGTTCACATGATGATGGCTTTTAGCTATGTGTAAAGCATGTTCCCATTCACCTTGAGCAGGGCCACACATAATCATGACATGACCTCGCATACCAACGAGTTTTTGGTAAAGTTCTGCACGAAATCCATTCATGACGGCCATAACGATAATAAGTGTCGCAACACCAAGCGCGATGCCTATAAAGGAGAACCCTGCAATAACCGAAACGAAACCTTCTTGACGAGGAGAACGCAAATATCTAAAGGCTATGGTTCTTTCCAAAAGGCTAAACATTAGAGGCTCTTTCTTGCTCTTGATCTTTAGCAAAGCGCTGAACTTCTCGGCTTATATCGATGGAAAGGCCTTCGATTAATCTTTCTTGGGCTCCTTGTGCGGCGCTTTGATTGATAAATTCATCGTTAGCATTTTGCGAGTAGGAGGTAACGCTGGCAAGTTTTGTTTCATAAAGGGTTTGCCCTTGATAACTAATGATAATTTGGGCTGTAAAACGCATCATGGCGCGCATCGCTGTTGCGTCGGTAGCGTATGCTAGGTTGCCAGTTTCTTCATTAAGGCGGATGTAAACCTTATATTGGTTGTCTAACTGTAGATTTGAGAGAGCACACCTTAATCGTTGGCGCATCATTTGAACAGTGTAACTATTGCCATCTTTATTGATGTTTTCAACGACAAGTTTCACGTCTTTATCAATATCTGCTTCGTTAGTTTGAAGCATCGGGGTGAAACTACATGCCGTTAATAACAAGAAAAGAAAAACTAGAGAGTATTTCATGATGCAACGATGTTCACAATACGCTTAGGGACAACAATAACCTTTTTAATTGTTTGTCCAATTAATGCTTGTTTTACAGTAAGAATTTCTTTAGATGCTGCGATGATTGTTTCTTCAGAAGCATCTGCAGCAATACTAACGCTGCCACGTAATTTGCCATTAACTTGAACGGCCATGGTAATTTGTTCGTCAACTAATAGGCTTGTATCAATTTTTGGCCAGTTAGCCGCATCGACAAAGCTTTGACCGAAAAGGTTTTCCCAAAGTTCATGAGCTAAGTGCGGCGTGATAGGATTAATAGATTGTATCAACATTTTGAATGCTTCTGTAACTGTTAAAGCATCGCATGAATCCATATCGTTATCAATTGCATGAGTAAGCTCACGGCAAAAAGCAAGAACTTTGTTAAAGGCATATGCTTCATAGGCTTGGGTTATTTTATGAAGGTATTGATGTGCAGCTTTTTTAAGCTCGGCATTTTTAGTCGTTATTGTACTTTTATGATCACGAATTTTTTCTCCTAAACGCCATAGTCTATTGATGTAGCGCCAGCTTCCCTCAAGGCCATCATCATTCCAGTCGAAGTCTTTTTCTGGAGGAGTGTCGGACATGATAAATAAGCGTGCAACATCAGCGCCGTAACCATCAATAATAGATTGCGGATCGACAAGGTTTTTCTTTGATTTACTCATTTTTTCTTGGCGGCCTTGAGTCGCTGGTGTGCCATCCGCTATTTTGATAAAGCCTGATTGCGTCTTATCGACTTCATTTGGATATAGCCATTTACCTTGATTGTCCTTATAAGTTGCGTGGCAAACCATGCCTTGAGTCATAAGATTTTTGAAGGGTTCACTGATATTTGCATAGCCGCAATCGCGCATCGCTTTGGTAAAAAAGCGTGCGTATAATAGATGGAGCACCGCATGTTCAATACCACCGATGTATTGATCTACAGGAAGCCAATTTTCCGCCATTTTGTTCTCGATCGGTTGCTCGGCTTTCGCGCATGTGTAGCGCATAAAATACCACGAACTCTCAAAGAAGGTATCCAACGTATCGGTTTCTCGGATCGCTGGCTTAGTGCATGTTGGGCAATTTGTGTACTTCCATGTTGGGTGATGGTCTAATGGGTTCCCTGGTTTATCAAAAGTGACATCTTCGGGAAGGCTTACAGGTAGGCTATTTTTTGGAACGGGAACGGCACCGCAATGATCACAGTAAATAATAGGAATAGGGCAACCCCAGTAGCGCTGACGTGATACCAACCAATCGCGCAAACGATAGTTTACTTGGCGTTTACCTAAGTTGTTTTTTTCTAAATGATCGATAATCGTTGCTTTGGCTGTGGTGCATTCGAGTCCGTTTAAGAAATCTGATGCAATCATTTTTCCGGCAACTTCTGTGTGCGGAAGTTCAGTTTCAGATTCAATCACGCGCTTGATAGAAAGATTGTATTTTGTGGCAAATTCAAAATCACGCGCATCATGTGCTGGACAGCCAAAGAGTGCGCCGGTGCCATAATCCATGAGTACAAAATTAGCGGCATAAATAGGCACTTCTTGGCCGGTTAAAGGATGTATGGCACTAATTCCCAATGCAACACCTTTTTTCTCAGCTGTTGCCATGGCTTCTTCGGTGGTATCCATTTTTTTGCATTCATCGACGAATTCGGCAATTTTAGGATTTTGTTTAGCGATTTTGAGTGCGATTGGATGTTGGGATGCTAGAGCTATGAACGAAGCACCATATAGTGTTTCAGGACGTGTGGTGTAAATAACAAGGTCAGTATTTTGGACGGGCACCTTGAAATGTACTAAAGCACCTTCGGACCTGCCGATCCAGTTTTCTTGCATTTTGACAACTTTTTCTGGCCATCCTGAAAGCTTTGTTAAATCATCAAGTAATTCTTGGGCATAGGCGGTAATTTTTAGCGACCATTGATTTAAAAGGCGCTTTTCAACAGGGGCGCCTGAACGCCAGCCTTTGCCATCAACGACTTGTTCGTTAGCAAGTACTGTGTTTTCAACCGGATCCCAGTTAACCCAAGATTCTTTGCGATAGACAAGACCTTTTTCATAAAAATCTAAAAAGATAGCTTGTTCCTTGCCGTAATATTCGGGTTCACAAGTGCTGACTTCTCGGTCCCAATCGTAAGAAAAGCCCAGAGAAATAAGTTGTTTTTTCATTTCGGCAATATTTTGACGCGTCCAAATGGCAGGATGCGTATTATTTTGCATAGCTGCGTTTTCAGCTGGAAGACCAAAAGAATCCCACCCCATTGGATGAAGCACGCGGAATCCTTGGGCTGTTTTAAAGCGTGCCATCGCATCGCCAAGGGTATAGTTACGAACATGACCCATATGAAGGCGACCTGAAGGGTAGGGGAGCATTTCTAGGATATATGCTTTGGGGTTATTACCTTCATCATCGGCCTTAAAGCAAGAGTTTTCTTGCCAATATTGCTGCCACTTCTTTTCTACACTCTTAAACGGGTACGACATAAAAACGATATTCAAACTTAATGGTTTAGATAAGCGTTTTGAGAGCTTTCTGTCAATTCGACAAAATATATTTTTAGAAAATCTGAATTAAAGAGTTTGTTAATTTTTTTAACCTACGATCGCTCTAGTGGTAACTCTATCTTTAAAGGTGCATGAATGAAAAATTTTGGGAAAATAGCATTATCTTTGTTAACTACTTCTATTATAGCCACATTAGAGGCTTCTTCTTTTGTGGTATTATCTGATGGTCTTTATGAGACAGAATCACGTGTTAAAGTTACGGCGCTGGAAGGATATACTTTTTCGGAAGTATCTCTATATTTTGATGGTGTTACATCTTTACCTTCTGGTTCGAATATTGCTGATAATGGCTTGGTAGTACTTCCCACGGACTATTATTTGGGAAGTAAAAATATAAAAGATGCTGAAGATGGAAATGTTTGTGATATTCCTGCTGTTTTTTCTAGGATAGGTGGAATAGGGGGAAGCCTACAAATACCCGGTTTTGATTTATTGCCGTCTGGTTCTTCTGTGGAAATGAGTACAGGAAAAATCAATTTACCTACTGGCTGGTCATTTGATCAGAAAAATTTTTATGAAAATGGTGGCGTTACGGATAGATCATTAGCTTCTGGTTTTTTAAATCCATCTTCCATTCTTAGTGTTTTAGTTAAAAATGCTGATAACTCCTCATTTTCTTTAGGGGATGTGATGTCTCTATAGTATAAAAACCCTCCTCGTATTTAATGCGCACTAAAGGAGGGTTATAAAAATATTTCTCAAAATTAAATCAATTAAAATAAAATATTTATTAATTATTTGCTCCTATTATTGAATTCAGTATGAATATTTTTAATAAGGTGAATAATCATGAAAAAATTTACTCAAATTTTGCTTTCTACTGTTTTTATCACGTCATTTGATAAGTTGGCAGCTGTAACCCTTGATCCCACTGATAGTGACGAAGTAGATAATACTAATTATTCAGGGACAGTAGTTATAAACGATACTGCAGGCAATGGCTCGGGAGGAGCTATTATTTTTACGGGCAATAGCACGGCAACAGTGGAAATACAAAAAGGAAAAGTTAAAGTAGGAAATGCAGCGGCAAGCGGGGCAAAGACAAGCGCTGGAAAGACGGTGGTGGATGCAGAATCAATATTAGAAATCACAGAAGCTAACGTTGGGGCCGTTTTAGGTGATGCTGAAGTTATGTCTGGAGGAATTATTAGCGTTGATCCTGATGTGATTGTTCCCAGAGAAACTACGTCTTATTTTTTCCTAGCAGACCGGGTTTATAATTTGCATACTGGCTTGGAGGAAAATACCTCTGACTACTATACCTACCCTAGTTTTTCAGCTCTTAATTGCCCTAAGGCTACTGGTTTACCAAATGGTGCAACAATTAACTTAGATGGGGCTGTTGATTTGTCGACGGCGGAGACTGATAGTTCAACTATTGGTTATACAGTAGAAGATGATGGCATTCATGCGCAGCAAGCGGATGAGGTAACGAGTTATCCGGCTGGATTATCGTCAGCGGGGTTATCAACGGAAGGGTTTCCGGCTGGGATAACCTTTGAGGCAAATGGTAACGCGATATTGCCAACGAGTGATTATCCTAGTGGCGTAACAGGGTATACAGCGGAGAACAATGGCATTCATGCGCAGCAAGCGGACGTAGTAACGAGCTATCCGAGCGGGTGGAGTTATTCGAGTGGGGATATAGTGTTTGGCGCAAGTTTGCCAGGAGAAGGAACTTTCAACTCTGATGGGACTATTAATGAATCTTCCTTTATCCCAAGTGGATCAACAACGAGTTATACAGTAGAAGAAAATGGAATTCATGCGCAGCAAGCGGATGTGGTAACGAGTTATCCGGCTGGGTTATCATCATCAGGGTTATCAAAGACTGGGTTTCCGGCTGGGATAACTTTTGAGGAAAATGGTAATGCGATATTGCCAACAAGTGGGTTTTCGGATCCTGTGGCTGGGTACACAGCGGAGGATACTGGAATTCATGAGCATCAAGTGGATGTGGTGACGAATTATCCAAGTGGGTGGAGTTATGATAGCGGAAATATAGCGTTTGGCGGAAGTTTACCAGATGGAGGATCTTTTAATTCTGATGGTACAGTGAACTATCCTGATGGTTATAGTGCAGGCGATGGTGGTATTCATCAAGCAATCCCTGATGTGGTAACGACACCAGATGGATTTAACTTTAGTACAGACGGAGTTACTTGCAAGCTAGACGAAATTGCTGTTGATGCTTTACCTAGCGGATCAACTATAGATACCATCACTGGCAATGTGAGTTTACCGGATGGTTATAGTTTTGATGGTTCTAATTTTTATAATAATGGTGTTAAAGCTGGAGAATTGCCTAGTGCAGGATTTGATAATAATAATACCGGACACTATGTCAGAAGTAGCGATTCCGCAACTTTTGAGATTGGATCATCAGACATACAAGATGTTATAGTGCGCAAGCTTGTAGTACATCAAAACGCGAGTATAGATTTAAAGCCTGGTGCAAAATGGAAGCGTAATATCAACGTTATAAGCTAAAAGTTTTTTGGTTTTTAGTTAATGTTCTCTTTTTCAGATCCCCGGTGTTTTCGTCGGGGATTTTTTATTTTGTAGCTATAATGAAGCATAGCAAAGAATATGATCGGTATACCTCGGATGCTAGTCGACTAGATCCTACGTAGGGTTCTGCTTTGCTCAGGACACGAGGATGCACACCCGTACGATTGATTACGTAAGTTTATGGTGTGATGAAGGAATGGATCCAGTGGTTAAGTCGTGGGACGTCACATTTATTGACCTCTTACGTCGCCCCTTTGAAAAATGGGGTCCAGTTAAAGATTAAGAGGTTGCCGCGCAAAGCTAATGTTTTACTCGTAAAGGCCCGTGTACCTCACCACGTCTCCCTGAGGGTTCAGTTTTATGTTATCGATATTATACACGCGACCTCGTTTTCCAACGGGGAGTCTATCGTTTTCTTCTCTTTTGCAATGACGCTAAGTGCTGAGTAATGGGCCCCCGACTCCGACTTTCGTTGGGGTTTCGCTTCGTTCGGTTTCGTTTCTCTTGTTTTCGTTTCATTGTGTTTTATGCGACTCGTTTTAGTGGTGCCGTATTAGGTTGATGCCGTATGGCCTCTATCTCCGTTACGACCGGAGTCCGCCCGTTACGACCAGGCGTTCGTCAGTTCACGCTCTATATAGCTTGCCACAC
>JACCDO010481257.1_pt1 | contig 33709 bp, 32 predicted proteins | sample 7446101 | NCBI WGS metagenome assembly JACCDO01 (sample SAMN15323440, study PRJNA562643) | freshwater metagenome | isolation source: river surface water | place: USA:Blue River Watershed | collected 2017-08-16 | reverse complement strand
TTCGCATTCGCGACCTTATCACAACATTTGCTGCAGCCGGTGTCTGGAATTATACGATTGCTTGGGAGATGAGTCCAGTGAAGGGGACGCTTCCGACCGCAAACGACGATTTGCTGAATTTGACCGTTAAGGACATTCAACAAAACCACTCATTGGTGCTGCTATCATATGTAAGAGCACGACCACATGGCTATACAGTTCCTGTAAGACCATCACAGTTGCTTGCCCACCATCCATTCTAATATGCAAGGATTGCGCAGCATTGCATATAATCTACGAACATTTGCAAAACCACCGCAGGATGCCACGCCTGAGTTGGTGGACGCCATTACACTTCGTTCGTGGCTCCAACATTTTTCTTTAGTGTTGCCTCAGCCTGGCGATCGTATTTTTGGCCCATCCCTGACATCCGTCACAGGTAACAGGATCTGTTTGGACGGCCACATACGAAACAATCCGTGGACCTATCTGGATTACCTTGTGCGCGCACATATTGATAGTTACAAAACCATTTACGAATTGGTTAACGAAAAATGTCCGCGAGGATTGGCCGTGCGCGATACTTACAATCGTTACAATCCCCCCAGCGAACGCGCTGCACCGGTCATTTTGCTTCTGACTCTTACAACAGCATCACCAGATGTGTTTGAAATGAAGGATTTTTTCACACCCTTCAAAACAGATGGACGCCGTGTCCGTGGCTGCTGAATGTTTTTTATGTTACGAATCGGACCTTAACCAAACATACATAACTCCCTGTTTGTGCAAAGGAACAATCCAAATCCATGCGGCGTGTTATGAACAACTTCGTGAACGGTGCTCAGCGTGTCCGATTTGTAAACATCCGTATCCAGCACGAATGCGAGACGGTCTACAAATCGTGGAAGACGTCGATTGGTTTGGTCATCGTGTGTCATACACAATCAATGCCGCGGGTGAACGCCACGGGACCTACGAATCGCGTCGGTCTAATGGCGACCTGGAATTTAGTGCCGTGTACGAAAATGGAGTCATGCACGGTCCATATACGCGCTGGTACAGCACAACAAATGTGCGTTACTGTTTGGTTCCCTACAAATTGGGTGTCATTGATGGAACGTGCCAGTTTTGGAATGTAGAAGGCGAACTTGAACGGACATATGATTGTGTAGACGGTGAAAAACACGGCGTCGAACGATGCTATTACACTACCGGTGAACTAATGTATGAACAGCAGTATGACCATGGAGTGAGCCAGGGTCTGTACAAACATTACAGCCGTGGAGGTGCACAACTTTTGGAGGCAATGTATGAAAACGGAGTGCTCCATGGGCCGTACAAGGAATGGATCAGTGATGGAACGCTGGTCTTTTCGGCCAATTACAACCACGGCATCAAACACGGACTTTGTCAAACCTGGTATGATTCTGGATGGCCAAAAGAAATAGCGGCGTACAACCACGGAGAAAAAACGGGACCAGGAATGATGTGGTATGAAGGGGCTGAAGGAATGGCTGGAACGTTTTTGGTCGGTGGTGCATTTTTACTGGATATACAGCCACCGCCCACGGAAGGCATCAATTTATGATTTTTAATCTGATACATTTTTATAAAGTTCTTTGTTGATAATTTTTAAAAGTCTATAACGATGTATTTTGAATTTATCACGAAGTTCATCAATTGATAAATTTTCAGGATTTTTTCTCATATATCTTATATCATCTTCAGTATATAAACAGTTTTTGTGAGGAATTGGTGTTTCTTTATGCCTTTGTGATTGGACTTCACTTAAAATTTTCTTAGTTTCCTCGCTGGATTTTGTGCCACGTTTTGCATCACTTATTCTTTGTTTTTGTTCAGTTGTCCTTTTTTGACCTTTTACAACGCCAGGACGACCTTTTAAAGAATTGCTTATTTTTTCTCTTGTTTCTTCTGAGCATATTTTTCCTGTTGCATTTAATCTGCTTTTTTCTGCAACTCTTTGTCTTGTTTCTTCGCTCCAATTGTTTTTTTTTCCTATACGAGCCTGTGATATTTTTGCACGCGTTTCATCAGAAACTATACGATTACTCATTAGTTCACTCATCTTCTTTTTGTGTTCCTCTTTATGATGGAAATTTGGAGCCCTTTTTCTCCCACCACGTATCATATTGTATCCATTTTCATTAATCATTGATTTATTGATGTCAATATATTCATCTTCTTTACAATCTAATTCTTCTTGTGTTTCACATAAACAAAGAACTGAAACTTCAAATGAATCTACACCATATTTTCTTATGGCTTGATGAATGGCACAATCACTTCCGTTTTCCGCATCATATAAATGTCTTTTCCATCGCTTATCTGGTGTCTCCTTTTTATATTGACCGATATATGATTTGCCATTTTCTTTGCAGTAAATCTTATAGATACAGCCCATTTAAAAGTTAAATTCATTACGACAAATCTTCTCAATTTTGTATCTAAAGCCATCATCACGTAGTGTTAGGTAAGAATGCCTCCTAAGAAAAATTCTACGGTGACGGCGTCTAGTATGGAAACCCTGTATTTCAAACACTATGATGAGTATGTCCAAAAATATGGACGCGCCACGGCAATTTTATTGCAGGTCGGTAAGTTTTTTGAAATGTATGACTCTGTAAATGTCCAGACCGGCATGTCCAGAGCAAATGTCCAGACCATTGCTGAAGTGTGTGGATGCGTGGTAGAGCCTAAGCCGTCCGCGGACGGGGGGGCGACCCAGCGGATTTTTTGGGGGTTTCCTGAAATGTCGTTGGCGAAGTTTGAGCGTGTGTTGGTCGCGGCAGGCTACACGGTGGTCGTGATTGTCCAAAACAAAGATGCAACGGGGGATGTCAAAAGCCGAACCGTGGACCATGTTGCCAGCCCTGGAACCTTTTGGGATGCGGATGGTGGTCTGGCGGTCAGGCGTGAAGAACAGTGCATTTTGGGGGTCTACATTTCGCCGTACGTGGATTCCACACGTCGTCAGGAACATTGGTATATGTCGTGCAGCGCCATGGATGTCATGACGGGGCAACTTGTGAGCACGGAGACGGACCTGACGGTTATTGATGGCAAGCCGGTCTGCGATCCCATTCAGCCGTTTTTATCCACCTATCCGCCGGCAGAGGTGGTTGTCTGGTGGAACAGCACGACACCCCCCCCTACCGAGCGAAACTTGGTTCCCCTGTTCGGCACTCAAAAACTTCACATCCGCGCCATGAACCCAAAGGAAGAAGATGCCGTCGCGGCGGACCGGCTGCGTCGTGCATTTTTGGGCGAAATCTTCAAACATGAGACCGCCCTGAGCCTGGAGGAATATTTGGGAATCGGAATGTACCATATGGTCCGTCGGTCACTTGCCGGCCTCCTGCATTTTGTAAAAGACCATAATCCTTCGTACTTGGCGAATCTTCACGCACACAGTATGTGGACGCCTGAAGCCTATTGTTTGCTAGGAAATGCCGCACTTGAGCAATTGGCTATGACGCCTGCAGGAAAACGGGAAAATGAATGTCTGCTGCATTGGCTCCAACGTGCCAGCACGCCTATGGGTCGTCGTGTATTGCGTGAACGGTGTATGAAACCCATTACGGATGTCGCTGAACTGGATGCACGCCAGGAACGTGTGGCCGCATTGCGTGAGGACAGTTACCGTGTGTTGCTGGAGGGCGATTTGAAAGGCATGGCCGATTTGGCCCGTCTGTACCGCAAATTCCAACTAGGCCGTGGCACCACAGATGACCTGCTCCAAATTCTCACAACGTACAGTCGTGCAAGACAACTTGTGGACCACGTGAAGGCAGCAGCCGCCCCGCCGCCAGAAATTAAGACGCATTTGGATGAATGTTTGAAACGCTGGTCCGCTGAACGAATTCGTGTAAGCCGTGCACAAGTCTCGGATGCCGTGGCGGTGGGGTCGGTACATCCATGGGAACGTGGAATTCATCCAGCCCTGGACGCAGCCGAAGATGAATGGCAGGCACTGGAGACCGAAATGTTGGAAATGAAGCGGGCCTGGGAACGTGCAGTGGGCGATGATGACTGCATTACATGGACCTTACGTGAAGACGAACCATTTACGTTTTCCATGAAATGTGGGCGTGCAAAATCACTGGCAGCAATCAGTAAACAAAAACTCAAGACCACCATTACAATTAATCAACGAGGCACGGCAAGTGTTTGTAATGTAGAAAGTCCTGCGCTTACGGCAGGCAATGAGCGTGGTCGTGCTATTCGTGAACGTTGGTTAGCGACTGTACGCGAGACCTGGAACTCTGAATGGAATGCCTGGATGACCCATGTTGTCCCCAGCGGTGTGCTGGAAGACTTGATTGCATGGATTGGCGGGCTGGATGCCGAATCAGCCTTTGCACGCGTTGCAAATTTGTACGGATATGTGCGACCTACCTATGTAGAATCAGAAGAAGACAGCGCAGGCCTGAGTGTTACGGATTTGCGGCATCCGATTTTGGAACGTGTACATACCAGCACGACCTACATTCCTCACAGTTTAGCGCTAGGCGCTTTTGCGGCCACGCAACCCATAGGCGCTGACCTTGGAATTTTGCTGTATGGTGTCAATGCTGCGGGCAAGTCCAGTCTTGGAAAAGCAATTGGCCTGGCGGTATTAATGGCGCAATGTGGCATTCCTGTGCCGGCATCCGATATGAAACTCATTCCATACACGGGCCTATTTACGCGAATTTTGGGCAATGATAATTTATGGGCCGGCATGTCCAGTTTTGTTGTGGAAATGACGGAATTTCGCAGCATTTTGCGGTCGGCGGGACCACGCACGCTGGTGATTGGTGATGAACTGTGCGCAGGTACGGAAACAGCATCAGCAACATCTATTGTGGCCGCGGGCGTGCAAACGCTGGCTGCCCGCGGATGCCATTTCTTTTTTGCCACACATCTTCACGAACTAGCAGAGATTCCTGCAATTGCAAACAATGCGGCTGTGCGTCCTTATCATTTGACTGTACGGCCAGATACGTCACGTGGCGGCGCACTGATTTATGACCGTACGCTGCGTCCAGGATGTGGTTCACCCATGTATGGGTTGGAGGTGTGTCGTGGGTTGGATATGGACCGTGAGTTTTTGGGACTGGCCGTGGAAATTCGACGCGGTATGTTTGGTGATGATGGTCGTCCGCGTCTGAGTCGGTATAATGCAGGCGTGGTTGTATCGTCGTGCGCGGTCTGTGGTGGACGCGATGGGCTAGAAACACATCACATCAAACCACAGGCCGCCGCGGATGATGCTGGATTTGTGTCCACGGGTGTCCATAAAAACGTCGGCGGAAACTTGGCGGTTTTATGCGCGGCGTGCCACGATGCGCATCATAGTGGAATGTTGGAAATACAGGGCTGGGTGGATACGACGGCAGGAAGACAATTGCAATATAAATGTAATAAATAGAAATGCCTCGTTCTCCGTGTCCCGACGGTCAAGTCCGAAATAGGACAACAAAACAGTGCCGTGCACGGTTACGGCCAGGTCGTAAAACTGCTAAAAAGGTTGACCCATCCAAAAAAATCAAATCATTTACATTTTATGTTGAATTGAAAGGACCGAAATATGTTGCATTTCCCCCGGAATACAATGGATTATCAATATTCCAAATGATGTTGGCACACCAAAAAGAGGTGAAAGAAACTGTTCATTCGCCAAAGGTAGCCAAAAAAGTCATTCAATGGTATAAAAAACACGCACATAAAAATCTTGTGGATATTGTGCATTTAGGTGGCTCGCAGTATGAAATTAAATATACCGGAGTTCCGCCAAAACAGGAATTGTATGACCCCGATGACGATGGAAATTACCCTTTAACCATTGATAGAAAACCACATTTGGTTGTTGGAATTGCAGATTATTAAGAATAAAATTGCATACATTATTTATCAGTGTATTTTTAAATACATGATAAATAATGCCTATGATATTTTTGAGTTCTATTTTAAATGTTTATGTTCATGGTGTTGCCTTGTGGGCCCGTTGGACCTTCGGCCCCAACAGGACCAACGGGCCCAATAGGACCGGCTGGACCGATTGGACCAGCAGGACCAGCAGGTCCTTCAGGGCCAACATCACCGCGGTCACCACGTTCTCCATGATCACCTTTATCACCACGGTCGCCACGTTCACCCTGTGGACCCGTAGGACCGGCAACACCAGGTTCACCACGTTCGCCACGCTCGCCACGTTCGCCACGCTCGCCACGCTCGCCACGCTCGCCACGCTCGCCACGGTCACCTTTTGGGCCGGCAGGACCCACAGCGCCAGGACCAATCTCTAAAAGTTTCTTTTCTAATGCAACAATACGGTTTTTCAGTTTGTTGATTTCAGTGTGCAACGGGTTGTTGCCCTGCGAGTTGACGCCACGACTAAACAATATAGAAGACATCTGGTTCGGGTTTCTGAATACCCCGACGATACCATATAAATGATTTAAACGCGTGCTTCATTGAAAATTGAGAGACATCATCGTGGAATATACCCGGGATAATCAGATAGAGCAAAAATGATTATTCCAGTGCGTTGTATGAATTGCGGAAAACTTTTGGGCGATAAGTGGAATTATTACCAGCGCCGGCTTCGTGAACTGAAGGGTCCAGGATATAGTTCCGAAGCCACATGTTTTGATGGCGTGAATCTTCCCCAATTCAGGGATGCGGCGGGCAAACCTGTAGTTGATGAAGACGGATTGGCAGCATTTACTGCTGAATCCGCTGTATTCAATGAACTAAAACTGACACGGTACTGCTGCAAGAAAACGCTGCTGACACACGTGGATTTGATTGAGAAAATCTAAGGAGTTTCTAGAATGGAGTTATTGATTCCCAGCCTAGCCTTTGTGTTGGCAGCCGTTGCAATCGCATTTTTTGTTTTACCACGCTTTGCCCCGGCAACACTTGTTGTGGGTAGCGCCGTTGTGTTGACTCTTGCTGTGTATGAGCACGTGAAGAAGTTTGGCGTTGCCGAATATGAACGTGCAACATGGTTGAAGAATGCACGCCAGTACGGCGGATGGATTCTCTTGGTGGTTATCTTGTTGGGTGCATATGGCTTCTATGCGATGAATAATGTGGGCGGTGGTAGCGCTATGGCCACACCTGCACTTCCTCCGGTCATGACACCACAACTTGGCGGCGACTTTAGTGATGTTGCAAAGACTGCTACATCCCGGATTCGCGAATTAATGCGTCATGGTCGTATTAGCAATTAGGAAGTCAAGCATAAATATATCATTGTTTAACAAGAAGAAACTTATTACACAATGACAATTGCAAGTATCCGTAAGAAACTGAAGGAATTTGATGCCGCCCAATCAACCGACCCAGCCGCATTGCAAGACGCTTGGCATCGTATATTCAAAACCGACCTAAGTGCGAAATCTGCAAATGCTTTCGCAACGTATTATAGGAATATGCGTTCTCATACAAAGAAGCAACGCGGTGGTGCGGCTGCGTTAAGTCCCGCCCCATTGAGTTATGAAACAGTCCCCGGTGCAAATGTTGCGGTATATGGCCGCTTTCCTGTAGAAGCAGGTACGGATATGCCATCTATCTTAAATATGGATGTGTACTTCCAGAATTCATTGACGGCTGGATGTGGTGTCCAAGATAGTTCTCTTCGTGTACCAGTAGATATGGGATCCAACAAAGTCGGTGGTCGTCGCCGTAGCCGTGCATCACGGCGCGGTTCTGCAAATATGCGTAAAACATACCGTAAACGTGCTGCTGTAGCCCGTAAAGGCACAATGCGTCGTCGCGCGTATGGACGCAAGCGCGGTGGAAGTTTGCTCGAGTCTATCGGCATGCGCCCTTACATGGCCACAGCGCCTCCCAATACAGTGCAACTTGCCTCCAATAGTTGGTCCGGCATGGCTGCCCCGGTATCAGGTCGCCCTGAAGTCGCCGCCTGGAACTATCGTAGTAGTGGTACAGATGGTTTAATCAACCCCGGAATGGTTTCACGCATCCCAGGTACTTTCTCACAACTTGCCAATCCTGCGCCTTGGCAAACACCTAACTAAACTTTAACTAGCGTTTTAATATTAAAATTAACAATGCCGTATCACGGCACAGTTAATTTAAGGATTTCATACGACAAAAGCAGAGAGCAATGTCTGTCGAAAAAAGAGGTATATGTCTACCCGAAGGTACAGATGCATCCCCATCACTAGCAGACTATGCACAAAATGTACTGAAAACCTACTTTCAAACATATGATAATATATTTTTAACGAAACACCACATTGATTCATATGAATCATTTATATTTCGTGAAATGTCTGAAATCATATTTTCGGAAAATCCTATCACGGTATTGGAGGAACCACTGAATGCTGATAAAGGAATTTACAAGTACAAAACCGAAGTGTATGTGGGCGGAAAAGATGCAACCAAGCCCGAGGAGTTGAAAATCAAGGTGGGTGCACCAATCCTTACATTGGATGGCGGACAAACTGTACGTCGTATGTTTCCCAATGAAGCGCGTATTCGCAATATGACATATGCTGCTACATACACGGCAAATGTTGATATTGTTGTTACTTTTTCAGCGCTAGACCCCAGTAAACCCGATGGTGTACAAACTATCACAAAAACAATTACCTTTGAAAACTTACAGTTGTTTCGTATTCCGATTTTACTACGGTCCAAATTATGTGCAACATACGGAGCCAGCCGCGCACTTTTGTATGAAATGGGAGAATGCCGAAATGACCAAGGCGGATATTTTATTATTGATGGGTCCGAAAAAGTATTGATTACGCGTCAAGAAAAAGCCGTAAATACCGTTATTGTTCGTTTGAAACCTGAAAATGACCAAAAACTGTATTGTGACCTGAATGTTGTATGCCAGGATCCCAAAACAAAGTACACACGCAGTGTGAATATTAATAGATACAAATCATCGCTGGAGGGTGATACGCGTGTAGAAGATGGTGCATACCGTGTTGGAGTTCCAGGAATCAAGGGCGGTGTGCCGCTTTTCATATTGTTCCGTGCGCTGGGCGTGGAATCCGACCATGATATAGTTCGTATGATTTTACCCGATACATCTGCGCCTAATATCAAAATGATGGAGGCGATGTTAGTGCCCTCTATTCATGATGCATGGCCATGTTTGACAACGGAGCAGGCCATTGAGTATATGCGCCTCTTGTCAAAAGGATTTATGGTGGAACATATTCTGAAGATTTTGCATGACGAGTTATTTACACACGTGCCAGACGAACCCCTTGCACGTGCACAGTATTTAGCAGAAATCATTCGTAAAATGATGCGCGTGGAATTGCGTATGGAACCTGCGCCAAACCGCGATGATATTCGTAACCAGCGTCTTTTGCCTACCGGTACATTGCTTCGCGTCCTGTTTACGGGATGCTGGGGTGACTGGAAATCCAATTTGATTATGACCGTGGATAAACAATACAACTACAATAAAACATTGTACACGGATGAAAACTTCTTGAATATTTTTAACGAGGGTAATATTTCCAATGTCCTGTCCACAAAGATGTTGAATGATGCGCTCATGCGCGGTTTCCGTGGAAAATGGGGCACGGACGAATGGAATATGAAATCTGGTGTCATACAGCCACTGGCCCGTATTTCATTTATGGATGCCATGAGTCATACACGTCGAGTAGTAAGTGATTTTGATACAGGTTCTAAACTTACGGGCCCGCGCCACTTACACCCCAGTCAAGTTGGATACTTTTGTACCGCCGAGACGCCCACGGGTGGTCACATTGGTGCAACAAAAAACCTTAGCATTTTGACAGCCATTTCTGTATACTTTCCTATTGATGCATTGAAAAACTGGTTGATTGAAAAAGGCGGTGTACAGGCCGTGGCGGCCACGCCTCGCCATGAAATTGCGCGCGGTGCAACAAGTGTACAAGTCAATGGCGGCACCATTGGATTTACAAATGAACCTGGACAAATTACATATGTGTTGAAGTTAATGAAATGGACCGCGTGCATTCCGCCGACCACATCTATTTCCTTTAATACTGCTGAAAACATTATACGCATTTATATGGATGACGGGCGGCCTCTTCGCCCGTTGTACCATTTAGATTTCAATAAGGAAACGCAAAAGATGCAGTGGCCCCGTCGGTTCAAAGAATTGCTGCCACAAGGCTGGACACGTATGGTGTGCGGTGATTTTCCGCCCACAAGCAACGTAGGTGTAATGTCCGCAAACGTCATTGACCCACTTGAGTCCAATCCTACGGCAACACTACAGGATTATGTCCAACTTTTGGCACCCCACGTCGGTTGTGTGGAGTATGTAGACCCCTATGAAAGCAATGAAGCCTATGTAAGTTGGTGGGGAAACACGGCGGATTTGGCGGAACATACCCACGCCGAAATCCATCCATGCACACTCATGGGCTTATTGGCAAATATGGTTCCCTTCAGTAACCATAACCAGTCGCCGCGTAACCAATTGAGTTGCTCACAATCCAAACAGGGTATTGGATACTACGCCACGAATTTTGAAAATCGGTTTGATACATACGGAAGTATGTTGTGCTATGGTGAAGGTGCACTGTGTCGTACAATGATTTACGATGCTGTTGGAAATGGTGAGATGCCCTATGGTTCCAACATTGTATTTTGCCTGAACTCGTTTAGTGGATACAACCAGGACGACGGTATTATTTTTAATCGTTCCAGTATTGAACGCGGTCTGTTCCGCTCACTTGCATTCCGTTCCTATGAGTGTGTGGAGGAGATTGACCCTATTTCCAAGGTGGAATATCGTATTGGGAATCCCAAAAATATTTTATCATGGACAGATTTGAAACCAGGCCACGATTTTACACAATTGGATGAAACCGGCATTATTCGCGAGGGTTCCATTATTACAGACAAAACTGTATTAGTTGGTCGTTATTTATTGAATCCAGAAACCGGCACGCTAGGTGACGCCTCTGTACTTCCAACAGTGTTTACCACCGGTCGCGTAGACAAGGTCGTGGTTTTGCACCAGGCCAATGGTATGCGTTTGGTCCGTATTCGTATTTTTGAGGAACGTGTGCCGGAGTTAGGCGACAAGTTTTCGAGCCGCCACGGTCAAAAGGGCACAATCGGCATGTTAATGGACGCGGTGGATATGCCGCGTCTTCCTAGCGGCATTGTGCCGGATGTGATGGTGAATCCTCACTGCATTCCCAGTCGTATGACAGTCGCGCAGATGTTGGAGCAGGTGTTTGGACGCCTGGGTGCCGAAATAGGCGCCAAAATTAATGCCACAACATTTATGAATGATAACCAGTCCCTGAAGGCGATGGGCGATGCGTTAGAAATACTGGGTCTGCATCGTACAGGTGAGGAAATTGTATACAGCGGCATTACGGGCAAAATGTATACCACGTCGGTATTTATGGGCCCTCTGCATTTCATGCGTATCAAACACTTGGTGTCTGATAAGTTGAATGCGCGCGGTGCCGGTCGTCGTGAACAGCGCACACACCAGCCCACGGGTGGTCGTGGTAATGAGGGTGGTATGCGCATGGGTGAGATGGAACGCGACGTGTTGATTGCCCATGGTGTCGCCAAGATGTTGGAGGAATCCTATACCGTGCGCTCAGATGGTACGGATTTCTGGATTTGCAATGGCTGCGGCACAATTCCTATTTACAATGAGTCGCAGCGCATGTTTGTATGCCCCGCGTGCGACGGACCATTGACATACCAAGGCAATACGGCAGATACGATTGGGTTAGTGTTGCCCGTGCGTAAATCACGCGTGACGTTTAGCCGCGTGCATATGCCGTATGCACTGAAATTAATGGACCAGGAGTTAACAACATATATGAATGGTGGATTCCGTTTTATTACGGAAAAGCATGCGCGTCGGTTCCGTGAACCGGCGGACTTGCAGTTGGCCGAATTGAAGGAATCCCAGGAATCATTGTTAGGAGTGCAGATTGGCGAGTTACAGCAGCAGTTTGATGAAATCGAGCGTGCAACTGCACCGGCTGTGCCTCAAATCATACGCGCCGAAGATGATGCCGGTCATCCTGATTCGCCGGCAGATAGTGTGGATATTGGTCAACCAGAAAGCAATAATGAGGCGGGCGCAAATGCCGTTCCTCCTGGCGGCCAGGCAATTGAATTCAATGGCAAGAGCACAAAATACAAGGAATTTGGAACATACCATCCCGTGAAATTAGTCATTGATGATAAAATCTGGCCATCGGCGGAGCATTATTTCCAGGCAATGAAGTATACAAATAATCCGGCGTACCAGGAGGAAATCCGCAAGGCCAAGACGCCTGCGGCGGCCAAGAAACTCGGTAAATCGGCGGAAAAGACTATGCGCGAGGATTGGAATACATATCGCGAGACGGTGATGATGAATGTGAATCGCGTGAAATTCGGCGATGCGCATCCGGACCTCAAACAGTTGCTCATTAGCACCGGCGATGCATTGTTGTTGAATGCTAGCCCACAGGATAACTTCTGGGGTATTGGTCGCAAACGCGAAGGTCGCAATAAACTTGGTAAGATTTTGATGGAAATTCGTGCGGAATTAGCGCCTAAGGCACCGTCCATGGAAGCCAATGAACGGATTATTGCAACAAACATTCCTCCACCACCGGAACCAGCCGCCCAGGTCACAGCCGCTGCCGCTGCGCCGCCACCGGTTGTAAATATTCAAGTGGTGAACCAACAACCCGTCACTGCCGAGCAAAATGCATCAAACGTTATAGCAGCACCAATGTTAGAAAACCAGAATCTTCCACCGCCACCACCATCAGCAGCCCCAGCCCCAGTAAATGGCGGACCTGTGTTGGTGATTGAGGAAGGGGAAGGACAACCCTTGACCGCGATTGCACCACCAGAACAACAAGTTCCTCCTGGTCCTCCTGCACCTGGACCTGATACAAGTAATGTAAAAGTCGTAACAGTAAATGCAACCGGTGCCGTCTAAAAATTGATAGACTGTGATTTAAAACTTTATGTAGGACATACAGATAGAAATGGAAGAGTCATCCGAAGTATTTGATTTAATTGTCCGGTCACGCCCTACCATTTTAAGCATTTTAAAGGACCGTGGGTATGTGACGGATGCATATGAAAACATTTCACCCGCGGAATTGGTTAGTTTTGCACGCAAAGATGTGAAACTTCTTACAATTACCGTGGAACGTGTTCCCGATGGCACCGCACCTATGGAACGTATGAATGTGATTTATTGTACGGATGGAAGCATTCGCCAGTCCTTGGAGAAGAAAGTGGAGGAAAAGTTTGAAAAAGAGGGGTATGACCGTACCAAAGACGAATTAATGTTTGTGCTGTACGAGCCGTTTCATGAGGCGTTTACACAGCGCGCATTGCAGCAATGGACGGCGCATAAATCACGTGTCAGTTTCTTCCATATTAAAAATCTGATTTCAGACCCTGCAAAAAGTATTTGGGTGCCCCCACACCGCAAGTTAAGCGATGAAGAAGTGGACGCGCTCCTTCCACAACTGCATCTACGTAGTAAATTCAATCTTCCATTCATTGTGTTTCATCACGATATGCAAGCACGTCGGCACGGATTAGTGCCCGGCGATGTTGTGGAGATTGTACGGCCTTCTGAAACTTGTGGTATCCACACACGATACCGCGTATGTGTAGCTTAATTCTATGATTAAGATAGAATGGCTGATATAGCGTCAAATAAAGAATGGAATTTTAGTGTTGCTTCTGTATTAAATAATGAAGTAACACGAGCACAAAAAACGGTGGAAGATAATTTTTTACAGATACGTGCACTAGCACCCGATACTGTTTTGAATGTGCGTGATGGCACTGCCAAACAAACACAGGCCAAAATGGCGGTACAGGGTGCAATTGACCTTATTAAAGAAAAGACCAAGACTACAATGTCTATTGTAGACGCAATTTTGAAAAATCAGGAGACATCGCGTGGCGGAATCAACCGTAATGAAGAAGAGGTTGAACGTTTGAAGAAGGAAGTAGAAAATGAACGTACGCTTGCAGCAATCCGTAAAGAGCAAGCAGAGTCATTAAAACAAAAGTATGCTGGCAATTTTCATTCCTCGTGGTTTGGACTTTGGCGTCCCCTGACGGAACAATCCCGAGTTGGGCTGTTAGTATGTTCCATCCTATTTGCCGTTGTAAGTTTGGTATCGATTGGATTTTTCATATATCTGAACCGGCAAAGTTTCCCGGCATTTCCAACAACATCCTCTTCCTCAGGCTTCCGAAACTTATATAGTGGAGGATTCCGATTCCATAAATAATGTTTCCGGAAAAATGTCTTTCCAATGTAGCAAGAACGATGAATCGTGACAACTTCCAAGACATGTTTATGCAGGCTGCAACAAGTCCTCAGGCGAAAATGATGTTGCAAAAGGCTATGCAAAACCCAAAACTTCGTGAAAAGTTCAACACATATAAATCCAAGGCTGAATCGTATGCGCAATCTCCAACAATGCAAAAAATCATGGCAAGTGATTGTGCAAAGGAAATCGTACGGGAAGCAAAGAACAAAGCCAACCAGTTCAAGGAAACTTCTTACACAATGGTTGCACCTGCATCCCAAAACATGGTTGCGCCCAAATCCTACACAGCGGGTCAACCTATGATTGGTTCCTTGGATGTATGCCCTCCACCCAAGGCTTCGTACACGGAAGGTGAATTGCTTGCAGTATTTCCCAAGGGTGTTATGAGTGAATCATTGGCCATTGACCAACAGACAGGACGTGTATTACCCTCTCAACTTGCGGCCTATGTAAGCCAGTTGCAAGAGAAAGAAGATGGCCCCATTCCCAAACATCCCGAACAGCACATTGCTGGCGACAATTCCAGTTCAAGCATTGTGAACGAAAAGATTATGGAAAAGGTGGTTGCCAGCGATGCCTCCGTGTTTAACAATATGAAGGCTGAATACTGCTTTTATGAGCAGCGTTATCGATATGCATTGAAGACATTTTTGCAGTTGGCCACAAGCCGTGATACAAAGGATAACCCAGCGGCCCAGCGCATGCTTCAACACACCAAGAAACTCAACATGCGCTTGAACAGTGTGTTGGAAGTGATGAATTACTTGACACAGCAACGCGTTGGTGAGGCCAATGCAAACAAGGATTCTATCAACAAGGCCAATATTGAAATCAATAAGGCACTTGATAAACTTCAAAACACATACACGAAGTTGAGCAAGGATAATGCCATTCTTACAACCCAGAAGGAGATGGTTCGTTATACACAAGAGAAGAATAATTATACAACAAACCAAATCAGTCTATGGGCGGCCTTGAATGTGTTGGCGCTTGGCACCATCTTTTATGTGTACCGCAACTAAATCCCCCCGGTGGTCTTTTTTTACCGTCTTTTCTGAAACAGACAAGACGATAAATTGTGTGCACAATAAGCAGAGAAGATGGGCAACGCAACATCATTTATGCCAAAAAACCCTTCTGTGGAAAATGCTATGATTGCGCAGGATTTGGAGCGCATGAAATTTGCCTCCGACCTTCGTCAAAATCCTGAACAGTACAGGGCCTATGTGGACCAAAGTGTGGATGCATTGACGGGCGAGGTATTTAATCGCAAGCGTGCAGCGTTCCAAAAGGCGCAGATTGATATGGGCCGCTACATGGATATGGACCATAACATCAACTTCTACAAGATGCGTAATGGTGATATTATGCGTTTAACAAGCGCAATGGCCGCAAATAACCAGGCGGTTAAGGATAAACTGGAAACCGATTTGGAGTTGAGCAAGCGTCAGTTTGAAATCAATGAATGGCAAAACTATAACAAGTTGGAGACCCTATTCTTCTTACAGGTGTTCTTCATTGCGTCTCTTGCAATGGCCATCATCATTTTCTTACAGAAAAATGCGGCAATCACGGCATCAATGGCTTCGTTGTTGACGGCCTTATTGTTGGGCGTTGTGGTCGTGATTGGTATATATCGGTATTACTACACACGTCGTACACGCGACAACCGTCTATGGCACCGTCGTTACTTCGGTACTGCCAAGGCTCCCAAGGGTTGCAAGACTTGCGACAAGGATGGCAATATCACAGTGGACTTAAACTGCCTTGGTGTACCCGAAGGTGTGACCGCCTGCGCCGAAGAAAAGGTATTCCAATTCGACCGTTGGCAACGTGGATTGCAGAAGGAGATGTTAGCATACCAGGAATCCGGCACAAGTCCTGCGGCGGCAATCAATACTAGCAGTAATGCGGGTTGCCATTCGTTTGAAGAACAACAAGGAATGATTAAAAATGCTTTAATTGAAGATTATGGCTTGGGAAAACTTTTCGGTTCTAATTAAATGTTAGGCACGATAAATAAGAATTTTGATACCAAACGGTAGAGTACATGGGGAACTTACCTTCCGCATTGAATGCAGATAAATTACGAAGTGTTGCCGCAGCCAATGCACAAAGACTGCGAGAACAACAAAAACAACTATCGTGTAACATTCGTCAGTCGGTAGCAAACCAGACCCGGCAAGTGTATGAAAAAGCACAAACCGAATTTGAAAACTGTAATCCAGAAGCAACGCTATCCCGGAAATTACAGGCCGCTAATGCGGGAAGTGAAACCTATATTCAAACAAAACGTGGTGAACTTTCGGGCGCATTGGAAGAATATCAGCGTCAGGTCAATATTGCAAATCGTATTGCCGAGGCCGAAGAACCGTTAAAAAAGTATACGGAATCATTGAAATCCGAATTAGCGCAATTACGACATGCAGACCAGGAATATGAACGCTCACAAAGAAAACATCGTCGCTCCTTTTTGGATGCGGGTCCAAGTGATGGTGTTGGTGGTGTGCCTGGTGTTCGAACATATGACGATAAAGTCATGATTGCATTCTGGGTTACATACATTTTTGCCATCGTCAGTACAATGATTGTATTGTACAAGTTTTATGGTATTGATTTGAAGGACATAAAAAATATAGCGGTGATAGGTGCGGTTGTAATTGTTGCATGCGGTCTTGGATTCATGGGATTCTACTACTATGGCTAGGCTCAAGGCATCTCATCCTCGTCGGAAATGCGAATGCCCCAAAACTCCTTTTCTGTACTTCCGTTTCCGCATGTATGTTTCATACGCTCCATAATTTGATGTTCCTTGAGTTCACACGCACGTCCCAGCATCTTTTTCCAATCGCGAAAGATACTGCGAACTTCCGTGGACTTGACCGGACCGGCGCCGTCCTCGCGCACAAAGTTCTCATCAAAGAACTGGGTAAACAGGTCATTTTGTTCTTTGTATTTGTTGGATGCCACAAGCACCATATCCGGTTCACGCAGACCATGCTCCAGGTAACGCGTCTCATAGTAATGCACAAGCAGGCTCAGAAATGCTACGCGCCAATGACGCAGTTTGCTTTTGAGGTGAAAGTCCTTTTCGTAAATGTGCTTGCTGGGGTCAATTGCGGGGTCACCAGGGTCCTTGAACACGCTCATATGCGGAATCACACGAATACGACGCCATGTACCATTGTCCATGCTTGACACTGGTGGCAAGTCATTGCAGGACATGAAGATTTTGCCCATCATGGTGAACTTCTCCTGGTCTGAGAACAGACCGCGTGCCTGAATACGGTCTTCACCACTAATCTGCTTCATAATGGACGTGTTGAGTTTCTCACCTTCATCGGGCTCACCCATGTAAATATATCGCTTGCACTTGGTGGTGATGATGTCAGGATTTGCAGCACCACCATCCGGTCGCTTTCGCGTCAGCACCGTGGTCTGGAGCGACGTCTGATAATCGCCAAACGTGTACTCCATCAGTGTTTGAATCATGGACTTACCATTGGAACCTACACCCTGATTGACATAGAACTTCTGTTCGGCATTTTCACCTTTCAGACACGATGCGTACAGCGTCAACACATACTCGCGCAGCACGGGGTCAGGATACACCTTCTCAAAGAAACTCATTAGTTCTTTTTGTTCAGGCGATGATGGGTCATACGGAATGTAGGGAATCGCTTCCATATCTGGGTCGTTGCGACCAAGTTGGAAACTGATACAATCATCCGGTAGACCATCACGGAAATGCACGTGGGGACGACCAGTACGCCCATCGTCCTCATAATATTCCAGGTCCAGCACCCCGTTGCTTACACCCACAAGTGTTGCATTCTGATTGAGCCGGCCCAGGAATTCGTCGTCATAGAATTTCTCCTGGCACTCACGGAGCACACTATCCTTGAATCCGACCATTTCTAGTTGACGTTCAATCTGCATCAACTTCTTTCGCTTTTCGTCCCAACGCTCGCGCTCGGCATCATTGTTTGCAGCATTGGCCGCAATGGAGCGCTCACCGGCCTTGCGACCCGCTTCCACATATTCGTTCTTCACACGCCCCGAAAGACGTGCACGAAGTTCATTGGGAACGCGCAGATGTTTCCAATTGTGTCCGCTGTTGGCATACTGATACCATTCAAACTGACCACGCTTTGCGCCCATGGAACAACGGAACTCATATTCAAATAGACGCAGTACAAAGCAGGCAACGTTCACGTGCGTATCCTTGCCAAAGTTCAGAATCCATTCCGTATGTGTTTCGGAGAGAATGCTGCGATACTTATCTGGATTGTCCACGCGCGCCCAATGGACAAGGGAGGCCATGGTCAGACGCCGACCGTCGCCGTCATTGCGAATCAGATTCCACTTGCCGCGCAGTTCGGTCTCGGTCATGGACGCCTTCTTGTGACTGGCATCTACACGACGCGTGATTTCCACCCACGCGCGAAATGACTCCTCGGAATTGCTGATATTCTTGAGACAAATCGCCACATTGACCCAATCTACATAATCACCGGCACGACGCTCAGCATTCACACATTCGCGCAGCAGACGATATGCCAATGCCACATCGTCCTTGGTAAGTTCACTGGTTGCACGACGCGATTCCTCGGCTTCCTCGGCCGTAATCAGTTCATCGCCTTCCAGTGCATTGCGGGGCGTCTTTTCCGCTGCTGCATTTCGGAGTTTTGCGTTTCCGCCACCCCACGCAATCATGAGTTCTTCCCATTCCGAACGACGCAGTTCACGAATCGGAAACTCGGATGCATACGCGTGACCATGTCGGATACTTAGGGTCTTCATCAAATCAAGGGAATCTGGTGGCACCGCGTCTTCCACCAGCGTTTCCTTCACAATCTCCACCAGTTCAGTGAAATCAGCGGGGTCGCCCTCCAGAAAATCCCGTACCTCGCTGATTGGCAGACGCCAAACACGTTTCACAGTGTACTGGGCTTTGTTGGGTTTGCAAGCACCATACAGGAACCAATTGTTACGATGAATGACGGCAACATCGTAACAATCTTCTGGCGGGTTTGCCAGTACTGTGGAACCAAACACACGTTCCACCACGCCGCGACCTAGAAGGAAACCGCGGATTGCATACTGGAACTTTGGACTGGTGGTCACCGTGGGGCACTGAATATGCACACCATCCTTGTGAAAGTTCTTATCGGTCTCAGGACCGAGTTTCTGCATATCATAAAAGACAATATCGGTCGTCAAATCCTCAACACGTGCAAAGTAAATCATTGCAGCAATGTATTCCGCAATGAAATCACGAATCATCGTGGATGTAAAACGGCGGACAAGTGGTCCGCCCATTTCATACCGGAAATCAAGGTCCACAAGAAGTGGGCCGACATCACGATGCTTTTCCAGGAGTGAGGAAACGCGTCGTGGAGAACCAAAGATGTGACGATACACAATGGAAAGAAACTCTTCATACTCTTCATCCGAAACAGCATATTTGCCGGCATCATCGCGGCTCATACCCGTCAGAGTCCAATCGGACTCTGTGGTACGATGTGATTGAAGAAAGGAATGCAATGTAGACATTGTTGGAAATTTACAAGGTGCCATGGTCGGTCTCAACTTTTTATGGGTTTCAAATTTTCCGTGGCGGGCCTAAAGAAGTTTCTTCAGTTCAGCCAATAGGACTTTTGGGTCACATCCAGGCACATCAATATCGTTATCTCGTAAAAATATGTATATGCCGTCATTGAATTCAATATGAGTAGGCAATGGACCGCTTTGTTGTTTTGGGTCGCCATTCGGATGTACACCATACAGCAAATCAATTGTTTGTGATGTAGCGATGTTTTTTGCTTGAAATGCGGCGTGAAGCACCTGAAAAAACGCGGTAGATACATAGTTTTGTAGCGGAAACGTACAATGCACACTGTACAAGAATTGACATAAGTCCCGTCCCTTTTTAAAGCAGTCGTGATGTGATTCAAACCAACTGCCGGCACCTACAAGTGTTGCACGTGGATTACTGTATCCATTTCCACACGCAATACAGGAAAAACCAAAATCAATTAATACAATGTCGTTGCTGCAGACCCAGGCACCAAAGTCGGGGATTGTAATGCGACGATTCCAATCGGCTGCATGTTTTCGTACAAACAAGTTATTGATTTTGAGGTCACGATGATTGAAGCGTGCTTTTTCTTGTAAGATTTGCAGGTATGCCGCAAGTTGTATGCAGACATCATACAGTATTTTTTCATTATGTTTGAAGTCTCCAGGTTTTAGGTTGTGCTCTAGATATTTTTCCAACGTCATACCTTCCAGAAATTCCATAATAATCCAAAGCGACTCAAAATCTGTTGGACCGCCAGGATACTGTTTGCCTCCTGCCTGTGCTACAACTTCATACAATCGTGGAATTGTACTTGAATGACCCGCACTTTCCATCGTTTTAGAAAGAAGGGCGTGTATGAATGCTTCGTATAAAATGGCGTTGATTTCATCATTGTATGCCTGTTCACGAAGCGCCGGCGGGGCTGCATCTTCTTCAGGCGTTATGTTCAGGCGCACTTCTTTGATACATATTTCCGCAAAATTGGTATACTTTTCAAGCCGTACAGGACCGTTGCCGCCTGCGGTTTGTGTGGCAGGTCGAAATATCGCACGTCGGCCTTTGTAAATAAACGCATATCCACCATCATCATCTAATACACCCTTCAAGTATGCAGGCACAAACTGTCCGCCATGTTTATCTTTAATATATTTCCATGTAAAGTATATATCAGTACCCTCATACGATTGTAAGGGACGTAGCGTCTTCAAATGACGCCACGAAGGAAGGTGTTTGCACACCTCTTTTAGATTGGTTGGTATGATACATCCATCCCAACCAAACTGACACAAATCAATCATCTTATTTAGTATGTATAATTTATTTTTCTATGGTTCTTGAGTGTATAACGTCCACCTTTACGTATTGGTCCACCACGTGATCCTTCGATAAATTGTTTATACTGTTCTATTGCGGCATCATATGATGTTTTGTGCTCCTTTTCAATGGTTTTCAGTATTTCAACTATTGCTTTAGTTTGGGCTGCAGTAGGTATTCGTTTTTTTACTATGTAATTTTCATATAACTTAATATTTTCATTGCCAGACAAAATCTCCTTTACGAATTTAATAATAGTCTGATTCAAAGGCGCACGGCCAGGGCCAGGGCCAGGACCAGGCGCAACTGAATTATTATTGTTACCTGCCAGGCTTCTAGTTGACAATGAATTATTATTGGGATCACTTGTATGAATCGAAGGTGCATTACCAGGCCTGCTACCAGGTCCACGTGACGATTGCGGGGGCGGAGGCGGTGGTCCTCCAGGAGGCGGTGGTCCTCCAGGACCACGACGTGCAATACTCATATCGTTGTTAATGATTACAGCCGGCGGTGGATTTATTAATCCATTAAAGTATGCATCAAGTTCTTTGGGTTCTTTTTCAAGTATCAAATTCAGAATCTCGTAAAACGTAAATTCATGGTCAACCGCCAACGAATCATTCACGGCTCTCCAAAATCCAGTATGTATTTGGTCGGCTGGAGTGGAAAAAATTAGCGTAGCAGTTTGTTCTTTCTTCAACAATTCGCGTATTTTTGTGTACCGCTTTTCAAAGGATTCTGAAAAACGTGGTATATCCGGCAAATCCGCTAAGACTGCCATATAGTACATTTGTTGAAATACAATAATGAAAAGCACCTGTGCTAATACAATCTGGTCAAGCGACTTATATGAAAATCCCATAGGAAGCATAAAAAGATATTTGGTTAATGCGGCCAGTTGGGACGGATTTTTCATTACTTCTAGCGTTGCAACACCACTGATTGCAAGTACATTTTCGTCCTTCATTCCGGATTTGGAAAGACTTTGTAAGTTAGGGATTTTCTGTACAGCCGGCTCCACAAATCTATCCACAAGAACAATGCGGCTAGTCATGGGTTGTTTTTTCGCTTCCTTACGGTCAAGGACTGTTAATGGTGTTGGTGGCCCCCCGCCAATTGTTGGCTCGCCCATCGGGAGTTTCAGTAATTCATCAATGTTCATGACCCTACAGTGGACAAAGAAGTTTCGTGCGGCCTAAAAATTGATTTCGTTAAAACAAATACACGCATTTGTATAGAATGGACGAGTTCAGAGATGAGTATGAAGAAGATGTTGAAGATATGGGTGGTGAAGAACTAGTTGTGGAGGGTGACTTTGAAGATGCGGCACAGCGGGCAGAGGCCGATGCCCTGGCCAAACTTTTCAAGCAGCATCCTGAAATTTGGATTCCGTATGAAGAGCAAATCAAAGAACGGTTGAACACCAAGGCTCCCGAGGCCGTGCCTGAGGAACCCGTGCAACTTCAAACAACGTTCCGTGAAATCCGTAATGTAGATAGTAAGCACCGTACATATCCCTTCTTAACGAATTACGAGCGCACAAAATGTATCAGTTATCGGGCAAGTCAAATCTGTAATGGGGCCGCGCCCTACATTGAAGTGCCTGATGGTGTAACAGATGCCTATGAAATTGCAAAAATGGAACTGAAGGCCAAACGACTACCTTTCATCATTAAACGTCCGTTGAATGATGGAAACTTTGAAGTCTGGCGACTTGCCGATTTAATGCTTATCCATTAGGGCGCGCGCGGCGCTTACCACAGTGCAAGTCGTTGTTCGGCGGGTATGTATCCGGGATTTTTTTCGTCAATATCAAATGCCATATAAAACTCGGCAAATTGTCGTACAATCAGATTGACACGGTATAGTGGAGGGGCGTGACTATCTAAAAATAACGACTGGCGTGCTTTTTTCACACGGTCTTTATTTCGCCATGAAACTGCATAACTTATGAAAAAGTCAGCGTAGGCTTTTTTACGTTCGGCAGCCGTCAGTGATGCTGAAAAACTCGTGTTCAAAGCATGCAACGCAATAGCGACGCCGCCCAAATCGGCAATGTTTTCGTTCAGTGTAAGTTTTCCGTCAACTTTCCCACCGGCATAGGGTTGACCGTGAAACAAATCAATGAGCCCACGCGTCAACTGTTTGTATTTTTGGGAATCACTTTCCTTCCACCAGTTTTTGTAATTTCCCTGTTGGTCATACATACGACCATCGTCATCAAATCCGTGTGTGATTTCGTGTCCAATCGCCGACCCAATTCCTCCTAAATTCCATGCATCGCTCCGTTTCAAATCAAAAAAAGGCGAACGAAGTATGCCTGCAGGAATCACCATCATATTGCCTTCGGGATAATAATAAGCATTGACTTCAAAACATCCATCTGTCCATTTTTCCTTGGATTTCTTACAATTGCCTGTTTCCAGGTCATGAACCATTTCGGCTGTATCTTGCGCACTTAAATTCAGTATATTCAAAAGCATACGGTCAGGATATACCACATCTAAGTTATCAAGTTCTGATTTCCAGGACTCTGGGTATCCGACTTGAAATCGCATGGCACGCACTTTTTCTACGGCCGTGCGTTTGGTCGCGGGCGTCATCCATTCAAGTGCACGTAGCCGGTCAATGGTTGCACGTTTTAATAGTTCAATAAGTTTGGTTGCACGTTCTTTGGTTCCGTGCGCCACCGCGTGTTTCACAAACAACCGGCTAAGTGCCTGGGGTGCAAATGATTGAACGACTTTTTGGACAAGAAACTTCTGCGGCAGTTTTTCACTATTTCCGCGCAGTGCTTTTCCATACAATTCAAAATGCATATCGTCATAGGGAGGTGGTAAATATTCAAGGAATGATAGTACTACCATTGCACGCATCCATATGCGCCATGTTTCCAGTGCATAGGTTTTGAAACTGCGATTCATTTGTTTGAAATAACGCGGGTTTGTAACAATAAGTTTTGCGTGTTTTACAAGTTTTTCTTGGATGCCTAGACCTGCAAACAATGGTGCCCATGGAATGTGTTTGTACGTTTTGCATAACTCACCGTACGTTGTTGGATTGTAGGAATATTCAATATCACTTAACTCGGCACTGTCAGACAAGTAGGGTATAAGTGATGCTTCTACAACAATGGCGGATTCAAGGGACTCAATATTCATACGTTTTCCGACTGCTTTCAACAAATTAGAGTATTTGTTTAAAATATGGTTCGAAGATGTATAGTAGTGCTTGCCGGGTAGGCCGAGTTGCGCTTCATATAAATAAATGCAGCATTTGGAACTATTGTAAGAATCGCTGGCAATTACAACACTGATTGGAGCCCGTGATTGGATTTTATTCATTGCCCCAATTGAATGGGCGACTTCGTTGGCATCTGAAATGCAATCAAATGTATTCAGTGTGCGTTGTAAATCAATTATGTTGTTTTGTTGACTGACTGTATGTAATCCACTGGTTGCCAGCATGGATAGTTTATCCGTTGAATCTGCACGTCGTTGTTTTTCAATAATGGATACCAGTGTATCACGCACATCGGTTTCAATCTCTTCACTTACACCGAAACTGCCGGCATATGCGGGCATATTTACGTGATTTTGCCATTTGGAATTGACATACGTATAAAAATCCACACACGGATCTTTGTTTGTATTTATGGGTGGCACGGACGGTGCACCACCACCTACGCCGATATAGGACATTCCTACTATTGTTGTGTAAATTAGTTTATAAATACGTTACTATAACGTATTTATAACCTACTGCTAACGGCGCGCACACGGCGTTATTTGTCCGATGTCATCACAAGAATGACAACGCGAGGTAGATTCGGTTCGGAGGTGGATGATGACACGCACGATTTGAAACTTTTGGTTCGTAAAAATCGCTTTCCGCGTCCGCGAGCAGAATCAAGCAAACTCCGTGCTATGGGAGCAATTTTTTGAACCTCCATATCCTATTTTTGTCGGGAGTATTTAATTATTGCGGCGCTTGGTACGACGTGTTGCTGCACGACGATGCGTGCGGCGACCACCTTGTGTAGCAGGGGCGCTGGTTGCAATCATGGATGCCGTGGATTGGGGAACGTACTCGGGAGCGTTGGGGTTCAAGGGACGCTTTGTGGACTTGAATGTACTGGCAAGTTTGGAAAACCAACCGGCATTATTTGTATTCTTGCCATATGTAGTATTGTTGGCGTTTTTGTTCATCTTCATCATCTTGGAGCGCACATTTAACGCGGGGTCATTTTCAGTCGCAAACAATCCAGTGATTGTATTCAAAAACCCAGAGTTCTTCTTTGGCGCAGGTGCAGCACTGCCGTAGGTTTTGTTATTGGCATTGGCAGCCATAGAATTCATGCCTGCCTTTACATTGGCCGCATTGTTAGATTCGGTCTTGAAAATACCAGTAATTGTGTTCACAATACCACTCATTTCTATTGGTGGCGTTTAATTTTTGTTATCATTCGTGATGGTTCCACGCGAAAAGATTCTGTGCTGCCTGGGATTTGTGTTTCTTAGCAATGTATTCTGCAGCCAATTCATGGGGATGTTCGTATTGGTATGGACAAACGCCGCCGGCGCAAAAAAACGCACTCCACGATTCGGGAGGCGAATCTAGATGCTTTTTCTCTTCCAAATCCCAAATACGTACGGATGCATTTCGCAGACCTCCATCCGCACTATATGGATAAAACACGTACCGACGTCGCCATACAGCCCACGGCGCTGCCTCCGTATCCGGGTTCTTTCGTAACTTTACAACGGAATCGGCAGGAACAGAGGCCGGTGCTTTTGTATAGAGTTCATAATCCCAAACACGACGATAAAATTCTGCCCAATCGGCGGGCACCCGTTTTTGCGCAAGATGCACACGTTCATGCACTAGTGTTTCTTCACGGCGAGCATCATTCCATGCTGCTTCTGTAAATCGCATTGTATGCGGCCCAGTTGTATGCGGTAACCCCTCTTTGCACGCAGCGTCCACAATTTCAACAGTACCATTGGACGTTTGTATGACACGCAGGACACGACAATCATCACGTGGACCATTGAAGAGCCAAACAATGGCCGCAATAAGTGCGGCCAACAATACAAAACCAAACAAAAACGTATACATTGCACTTGCACTTTACTTAGGGTCTTCTTTTGCCGCCCGTGGGGGAATTCGTACATTGGCAAGTAGCGGCGCATGGTCGCTCCACGGCTTTTCATACACTACGCATGATTCTATTTGTGGGCCACGCTTCACAACATCACAGTAATGGCACCCTGGACGCGCCCATTGCAGCGGCAACCACGCAATATGGTCTAGGTCTTCGCCGGTACTATAAAATGTTGATTTTCGCAATGGTTCGCCCACCGGTGGCTTCAAGAATCGTACATAAGGATGTGGCGAGTCCTCACAATTTAAGTCGCCGGCAATTAATACGGGCTCCGAGCAAGTATGTAAGTGCTCAAGGATTTGTTGAAATTGTGCACGACGAATGCGCGTTGTAACAGCGGTGCCCCACCACCATGATATTTCCGTATCACTTTGTGTATGTGTATTTACAATACAAAGACGACGCTGAGTTTTTGCACACTGCAACTGAAGACAGTGAAACCCTTTGTTCGCAAACAATTCCACATTATGATACTCTAAATATGGGCAAAAACAGTCACTTAAAACACGAAAATCTTTTTCACGCACTGCGGTCACTAATCCACTTGGCAAAAGCGACACGCCAGTGTCGTGTGGAATGCATACACGGTATCCTTCGCGTTCTAACTGGTCTTTATAATAGGCACGCGCTGCCTCCGTAAATACTTCTTGTAAACATACAATGCTTGGCCGCAATTCTTTAATCCAGCCACAAATTGCCACATGACTATGTTTGGACCACGGCAGGCCATGAACATTGTAGGTTAGTATTTGACAATTCATGCCTCGGCACCTTCCTTTGAATTGTCAGGGGTGTTACCATTTAGGCCCCGCGTAAATTTTCTAAAATAAAAATAGAACCGACAAGATGATGCGTTCCCCAGATAAAAAGGACGAGCCGACGGAGGCCGCTAAGCCTGCTGATGGTGCAACACCGGCCGCTGCTGTTGCACCAGACCAACCACGTCGTAAATTTCATAATGGATGGACACGACAATTAGAAATATTAGTATCGGAATGGGCCGATAAAGCCGCCTGTTACCGTTGGATGCATGAGAAAACGGAGGCACGTTACAGTCGCTACAATATGTGGTTTACAATACCTGTCATTGTATTGTCTACACTTACGGGAACGGCCAACTTTGGTGTAAATGATTTACTTCCCGATCAAAGCATGCAAAAATACAGTTCGGCTGCAATTGGTGGCGTTTCGATCATTGCAGGTATCATAACAACCATTGCCAACTTTTTACGGTATGCACAGGGTTCTGAAGCACATAAAGTAGCGGGTGTATCGTGGGGCAAATTTCAGCGTTTTATCAGCACAGAGTTGGCCCTGCATCCAAATGAACGTATGGATGCCATGAGTTTCTTGAAAATGGGTCGTGTAGAATTGGACCGTCTTATTGAACAATCGCCCACAATTCCTCCTGCGGTAATCAAATTGTTTGAACACGAGTTCCGTAACAAAACAGATATTAAACGGCCCGAGATTGCTGGTGGTATTGAACATACCAAGTTTTTTGATGACCGTGATTCACGCATGGCAAAAATTGTTACAGAAGCATCATACCTTTTACAACAGAAAAAGGGATTGATGCGACAGTTGATTATTGAGGATTTTGATAAACATATTGCCGCCCGCACGCGTGCTGAACGTGACCAAATGGAAAATGAATTGATGGGCGAAGTGCTGCGCGTAGCCCGTGAAACCGCAAGTGCCACCGTTGCGTCCAAAATGCCAAAAGTATTGATTACAACAAACGGAGCCACGACGTCTAGCGCCGCCACGGGCGGTCAACGTACACCACCTCGTATTCCACCAAACACTGTGAATCGCGCTCGGTCGCACTTTGAGCGTCGTGCATCAACAACCGCACCGGATGCAAAACAAATGGCGGATTTAGCAAAACAGGCAGCACAAGAAGCCATTGCACGTCGCGCCACAATCGCGCCAGACGTGGTGCATTTAGATATTGTTGCTGACGATGATACCGTCTTTGAAAAGTAAGCACTGCCTATTACTGACGCCACTGTTTGCCACAATTCAAACAACGGATAAATTGCGTCATAGGTTCATCCGCAGAACGGGTTTGCATTTCATAGAATGTGCACTGACGTTTGCCGCAACGACTGCAACGGAACATATCTGTTGCCATACTGACATCCACTTCCAACATTTTCGTTTCACGCTTGATTGCACTTTCAATCAAACTTGACCATTTTTCAGGGTACAATTCGGCGTACGTCATACTAGGAATATCGTGGGGCAAGAATTCACCCTCGCGCAGTCGTTCCAGGAGACGTGAATTTTGAATATAGGAACGCTTATCTAAGTTGGAAATGACACGACGAGCGTGGATTGCATACAGTGATTGAAATTCAGGGTTTTCCCATACTGGATGTTTTCCACGTTTCTTGGCATCGTCAATGGTGTAGTTAAAGATACCGCGTTCCAAATCCATCTGTTCTTCTTCGCTGAGTTCCACACAATTGGATTTGATAATTTGCTGAACTCGTTCACGTGCAATGGCCATTGTATGAAAAAACACACTCGGAAGATTTCAGTGGTCATTTTTTATCCGTGGCGGTGCATGGCGTAAGGTTCCGGTTCAAGTGCCGGCAGATTGTACCAAACGGGAATCTTTTTGTTGGTACGCTTGGGTGCCTTGACAACTTTGGGTGGTGGTGGTGCATCCTCCTCTTCCTCGTCAATCACACTCTCTTCGGATTCACTTTCATCACTTTCGCCATCATTGGAAATATCATCCTCTTCATTCTCCTCTTCATCGTCTTCCTCCAAATCACTATCCTCATCGTCATCTTCATTTTCGGAATCGAGGTCTTCAAACCCACCCAAGGCTTCATTGTAGAACTTTGTATATGATTCTACATTAAAGGAAGTGAGTTTGCCGTCCGCAGTTGTAGCAAACAACACAACATCACCAAACAGAAGGATTGTATCGTGGGGTGGTGGCAATTCGTGTTTGTTTTCCGTGCCCGCCTTGCCCGTTTTATAGGCAAAGAGATGAATCGTCAGTTTGGCCCATTTCCATGTGCCAATAAATTGCGGGGCCGTTGCGCGACGAAGAATCGTGCCTGCAAGCGTGGCTTCAGGACCGCCCTCAACCGCGGCTTCAGGAATGACAGCATTGCGTGAAGTACCTTTGGGTTGAAGAATAACACACCACATTTCTTTGAGTTATACAATCAAGGCACCCAAAATTACACGAATCAAATTTGAATGATTCTGTGGGCATTTCTCCAAGGGTCAACCAACGACCATGTACAGACTTACAATTCAAGGAAAACCTGCTCCGCAACAAAATTCAAAGACCGTATGGCGGCGTGTATATCGCTGGGGCACATACACTGGGCATTTAATGTTGGGGGACAAGGACAATGTTTGGAATGTAGAACAGCGCACATCACTTGGGTCTCACACGGATGAAAAAGGTTATGTGTATATACTGGAGGCCGTGAAACAACACGACTGTAGTCCACCGTTGGTCGTGGACGATGTGTGGGAAGAAGAAGTTGTTCCACAAGGTGCAATTACACACGGTACGCATTGGTCTATACTTGGAACCCGTGACGAGTTAGAAAAGTTTGTGCCTGTCGCACTCAAAAACGCACTGATTCGTTCATAGACGCACAAGTTCCCGACCACCGAAAAATAACCCATAGACGGTAGTATACTATGGCTGCCCGTATTCCAGTTTCGTGGTTATTAGTGTTGTTAGTGGTTGCAGTGTTTGCATTTTTTGGTTATCATATTATTCAGGCATCGACGTCGGCGGACGAAAAAACCCATGCAGTGGCTTCACCAACTCAAACAGTAAACAATATTATTGGTGCCTCTGGCGCTGCTGCGGGCCCAGCCCCAAAATATGATATGTATGACGATGGTCATAATGCGGAACTTTCTCATGGCGCTCCTGTCGTGCAGCACATTGCAGCGCCAAATCGTATGCCCGCAGTCCCTGGACAGACCGAAGACGATTTGCGTGCACCAGAACAATTGCAGGAGACACCGCCATCCACGCAGTATGATATTCCCGAATCTATGGACCCTATGAATCGCACCGTTCATATGGATGCTGAATTCGGTTCTAACTTACGTCATCCGGAACAAATGATTGAGCATCAACCATCGACGGGCATGGGTTCCGTTGTTGCATCTGGCCTTGGCAGCGAAGGTAGTTCACCAGGCGGTCATTCTATGAGCGGCTATGCGCCTGAAATGGCACAAAACGGTGGCGAATTTATGTCTGGAATCGTAGCATTTGATAATAGTGAAATGGGTTCTGCTTATTCTATGCTGTAATCTCCTCTAATCAGATTTTATTCTAGCGAAATAATAGGAATATGACGTATACTGTTACAGTTTATGATAAACATGCAAAACCAAAGGGATTTCGTACACCTATAAACGATATGAATGACCGCACGTATCTGCGTAATTTGACCAAGGAAATCATGAGTCATTCTATATTGCCACTACGGGATGAAGCGTGCAAGGATAGTGTATCGCCCGGTTATATTGCCGAAGCAATTCAAGTAAATTCATTGATAATGGTTCTCAAAAAAGATGCAAAACCACACGGATTCATTATTGCATCACCAAAACGCGGTAGTGGAATTTATTTGGACGTGATTTGTGCCAAATCAGACGGTGGCAAGTTTTTACAGTATTTTATTGACTACGCAGAATCGTGCGGGTATGGAATCATAACACTTTCATCGCTTCCTACAGTTCTTACATTCTATCCACGATTTGGGTTTGAACATCGTAAGTCATGTGCGGCGGATGCAGATGTTGTGCGGTTACCGGCGGCCATTGAAGCCAAAATCGCCGCCAAAAAACTTCCCAAGGATGCGGAGGAAGCGTATTATGATGATGATTTTCGTGCATTTATGGTTGAATTACACAATAAAGGCTATAGTACAAAACGCGATGAATTATGCGCATTGCGCGATTTGAATGAATTTGAACTTGGATGGTATGAGTGTTTTGACGATGGATACAAAATGCGTCGTTGCGGCACTCGGCGTCGAACAGCGCGCCGTGCGAAGGCACGTCGCACACGCAAGGCCTAAAAGTTGAGACACCAATCCATTGTTAGAAGACCAGGCAATCATGGATTGGTTACGTGTTGCCGAAGAATGGATTGGAAATTATGGTTGGGGTGCACGTGGGAAATATCTTGGCATTAGCCGTATGTTTGCGGAAAATGATATCGGTATAGTACGACGTGAAAAACTCGTTGCAAGTTATAGACCGCGTGGCATCCTTTCAGGGTTCCTTGCGGTTGTTCCATCATTAGGGTGTGCAGTGTATTTGCCACCGATTGCTGCAAAAACGGGTGGACCCATGCGTATTCGTGTGCGTCTTTCCGAGGAAGTGTTACGTGACGGTGCAGTGTTTTCGTGTTATATAACGCGTGAACGTAAAATGGTTCTGGAGGATATTTTGGTGTGGCGCAACAACGCGTCATGGTTCACACAGTCGTTTACGGAACGTTGGGCGCTTATGCGCACATTTCTTGAATCGCACTGGAAACCCGACGCGGCGCTGCAAAACCTACAAATCACTGTAGCATCTTATATGCGCATGGATGCTGTTGGTGAACCAGAATCCCAGCAGGTTGTTGAGTTTGTTCCAAATAAAGCGGGGCAAAAACGTATTATATGGATTCCTGCAAAGGATGCGCCGGTTGCTGCCGAACGACCTATAGGCACGACTGCTGCAGTAGAGCCATTTATTGTACGCCGTGATATCGGACCCGATGTGTATACAATTTGGCGCGGGACTACAAAATTGGGTCAGGCACTTGTACGAACACTTGCAACCAGTCGTGCGTTACGAAATGCTGTGGGCGATGATATACCGGTGACGGCCGAGTGGAATAAGCAGTTTGAAAAGTGGGAAGTGACGGGGGTAAAACAATAATCTTGGGGACGGATAGAGAAGTATGAACCGAACACTTCGTCGTCGTCAGATGCGCCGATGCAGTTTCCGCAAACGTGGTGGCGGATTCAGTGTCCAAAATCCTTTAGTGCCTTTTAATCCGGCCAATGATGCGGCTTTTTCAATCAAGGTGCCCGTTAACCAGGCCTACAGTGATTGCGGCACGTACATGCGCCCCGGTCAACTTGTAACACCACCAAACCCTGCGCTTGCACAAACACCCATGGCTGGCGGCGCTTGTGGGTCCTATGGATGCAGTGCTCCCCGATGGGGTGGCCGCAGGCGCACTGCGCGCCGTCAGGTGACGCGCCGTATGCATGGTGGGTTTGCCCGTGCGGTTGCAGTAGACCCCAGTGTCAGTGTAGGAGGCACAGGTCCTAATGTTGCTGCGTTACATGCTCCCGTTCCTTGCGATGCACGCGCAGGTGTTCACCCTGGCGCGGTTCTTCCTGCCGATCCTCGTGCTCCTGCCGACTTGTATAGTGCAACACCCAATCAAACAGGTGGTGCATACAGCACAGGCAATGCGTATGGTGCCGAATGCTACCGTGCTCCTGGAAGCAGTTTGCCGGTGTATGAAGCACAGACAGCCGGTTTTACATTTAATCCCAGCAGTCGTAGCGGTGCCTTTTTACCCGATGGTGTAACGGACTTTATGGAAGTTGTACCTATGGCTGCACGTGTTGGTGGACGCCGCCGCAGCAACCGTCGCAGAAGTTCCAAGCGGCGCAGAAGTTCGATGCGCAGACGCTCACAGCGCAGACGCAATTAAACTGTTAGAAAAGTAGAATGGCGAAAGGTGGTTCTATTTTAGCAAACTTCCGTTTGCGTAAAATGGAACAAAATGCAACGCAAGGGCGTTTGGAGCACGAACGAAAACGACAAGAACAAAATCGTGCGTTTTTTGAACAACAGCGTCGTCAAGAAAATGCATGGGCCGCAGAAGAGGAACGCGAACGCCTTGAAAGAGCACAATACGAACAACGAGTGATGGATTTGCGTTTACGTCATGAACGATTGATAAATAATTTACACGAAAATCACAGGCGCCCCACAAAAAAGAATCGAAAAAAGTTATACCGGTATAGTGGAACAACTCGTAATCTTTTAAAACGCGCAGCGCCGCAACTACCAAACACTTTTGTTTGGAACTGGAAGTGAACATGGACCCCGTGTATAATCAAACAATGCTTACAAATATTAATACTAAGGGCGAAATCTTGTATTTCTCACTCTATTGTTTTTTCTGCATTTATACTTTCTTGTGCGTCTACGACCTCCTGTTGCTGATAAATAGGCAACAATACGTGCTGCCATAGACTTTGGCTCTTGCCCGTATTCTTTATCTGCAATGAAGACGTAACAAAGATAATCATCTTTAATCCA
>JACCDO010734460.1_pt1 | contig 33718 bp, 25 predicted proteins | sample 7446101 | NCBI WGS metagenome assembly JACCDO01 (sample SAMN15323440, study PRJNA562643) | freshwater metagenome | isolation source: river surface water | place: USA:Blue River Watershed | collected 2017-08-16 | reverse complement strand
GAAGTAAAATCTACTTGGACACTTAAAAAGAAAAAAGATTCCGTCTTCGCTAAACAAAAAGCCGCCAAAGAACAAGGCTATCAATATGAAATTTGGGTTATCTCTCCTAAAGGACAAATACTCGAAAAACATATTTAACCACTATTTTTCCTAATTTATTTGGTATCTCTATTTTTTTGATGTCTTTTTTTGTAAATGATAATTTTATATAAAAATGATGATTTTTTATAATTATATCAAAGAATTATATATAATGATTTTAACAAAATCTTTTACACATAACAAAAAAAAATACAATTACATATTTGCAGATATTCATGGACTAATCGAATTCTTCAAACTAGATCTTAGAATTATACCTAATTTTGAAAATTTATTGAAAGCTCACAGACCTAATGATGTTGATATTAAATATACTAAAATCATAAATGAAGATATTTATGCATATTTATATGAAAAAGTCACCACCTATTATCAAATTATTTATAATTCTAAAACTTGGGATATAATAACTATAGCAAGGGGTAATGTTTTATATGATTCCGGTGTATGTATGTTTTCTATGATACATACTAATTCATCTTATCGAAACCAAAAATTCTGTCAAAAAAATATTAACCTTTTTATTTGTAATTTAAAAAGTATGTCTGTAAAAAAATTCTCTTTGTATGTAGAAATTGATAATGTAGCAGCAGTAAAATGTTACGAAAATTGTGGATTTAAAATTATTAAAGTCCATAAGGAAAAATATTACCTTATGGAAATAGATTAAAAAAAATTTACATGTTTTATTTAACTTTTTATAATTTGGAATGCGATAAACTTTTTATCTTTTTGTTTAACTTCAAATTCAAAATCATAACCAAAATTAATTTTTGATTCCCAACTAATCCAATTACATAACTCTACTATTTTCTCGGGAATAATAGGATACATCATGATAAATATTATTTTCAAATTAATCAAGATGTTTGATAAAACTTTAATTTTTTCTTCTAATTCAAGTTTCCAAGGTTGTAAATCTGTTAAGTCTTTATTAGATTTCGAAATAAGACCATTTATTGAATCAAGATATGAAAGTATATCTAAGTCTTCAGTAAATTTATTAACTTTTTGAGAATAATTATTTATTAGTTGTCCAATTAATTCATGGTAATGTTCAGTTTTTAACATAAGATTTATTTCAGATTCAACAGGTTTTATTAAATTAAACATACGTTGAACTAAATTACCGAAATCCTTAATTAGTACATTATTGTATTTCGATACAAGTTCATCAAATGAAAATTTTATATCAGAACCAATTGAAGTTTCTGTTATCAAATAATATCTAATTGCGTCTACTGGATACTTTTCTATTAATTCTTGAACATCAACTACATTACCAACTGTTTTGGACATCTTTTGACCCTGAGAATCTAATATAAATCCATGGGTAATAATTTTATTAGGTAACAAGGAACAATATCCACAAGATGATAAAATAGCAGGATAAATTACTGCATGAAACCATAAAATATCTTTACCAATCACATGAATTGGTATAACAGGTTCATCATCAAACAATATTTTTTTACCAGTAACATAATTTAATAGTGCATCAAACCAAACGTATATTACATGTTCAGGGTCTGTTGGAAATTTAATTCCCCAATCAAAAGTTGTTCTAGTAATTGACAAGTCTTCAAGTGTTTCCATTTTGTCTAATTTGCTTTTGATATCATTCTCGTATTGAACAGGGAATATTTTTCTTATAGTTTGATTGATTGAATCTATATATTTGGATGTAGTAAAATTATATGTTGGTTCATCAACTATTTCATAAGGTTTGTTTGTAACTGGATCATGATAATTAGTAAGTTTTGCCGCATTTTTAGTAATATAGCATTCCTCTCTAACATTATAATATCCAGAATAGGTTGATTTGATGATATCCATATTTTCTTGAGATTTTATTATGGATTCTTGTACCAATTTAATATGTTCTGGTTGAGTAGTTCTAATAAACCAATTATATTGAACTTGCAATTTCCAATTCATATTTTGAAATCTAACTGAAAATATATCACATAGTTCTATAGGAGTCATACCTAAAGATTGAGCTGTTTCTTGAATTTTTTTACCATGTTCATCAGTTCCAGTAAGTAATCTAGTTTTGTTTCCATTAATTTTATGTACACGAGTTATAAAATCGGCTAAAACAGATTCATATAAATGTCCTATATGTGGATTACCATTTGTATAAGATATTGCTGTTGTGATAAAGATGTTTTTCATAAGATTATTTTATATAAAATACATATATTTTATGATTTAATCAACTTTTGTTTATAAAAAAATTAGGGATTTAACAATTGTCCATAGGAGTTTATAATCCACCAACAGGAACAATCAGGTCCATAATATTAGTTGCTAGAACACGAGTCTCATCCCATAGTGTATATATAACAACTTGGTGCAGTAACTCTATCCACTGAGTATAATTGGCGCGCAACAGTTCCAAAACCTCTTGGCGTTGAATTCTAATTAGGGTAGTGATAAGCCGACATCCAGCACGACGACCATTTTCACCCTGTATCATAGTATTGCCTGCGACCATAACTAACATTTCTAGGTCAATTGGAATTCTTTCAGTTGCTCTTTGAAAGCATATTATTAAAACATTAACCGCGAGAACCCTGAGCGCACTATTAAATTTAGCGAACATCAAGACCCTCTCAAGCTTGTCTGTTGGAACAGCTAGTCCAGCTGAAACCAAATTAGCAACACTACGTAAACCAAGAGGACCATTCCTTCTTAAATAATCCTCACACTCTGCCCAGGTATTCTCAATCTGAGCAGGAGTCATGTCTATAACAATACCTTGGTTTGCACGCTCGATTTCTTCAGGAACAGGTACAGTCCTAAGGTCTTCACCAATCAAAACTGCCCGAATCTGTCGAAATACATAGTTGAAAACTTGTTGTACCCCAGAAAGCCGTCTAAACTCCACAACAATAACGTTGGGATTACCAGGTCTCTCAAGCAACTCTATCGTAAAGCACGTTTCTAAAAGTGTTGGCTCTAGAATAGCTACGCAGCGACTATGTCTCGGAAGAAGTCTACACCGTTCCATATCAATCCTTAACTGACCACATGCGTTAATAACTCTGGTCTCTGCTTGGTCAAACTCTGGTATAGGAATTTCGATATCAACAAAATTCTCACCCTCAGGAGCAGCAACTCGACGTCCATGAGTTCCAATAACAGGTTGAGGAATAGGACGAGCACCAAATTGTCCAAATTGTCCTATTTGTCCAAATTGTCCTGGTCTAGGTGCTTGAATTGGATTTGGATTCGGATTTATGGCTCTAACTGGATTAACCAAAGCCTGTGCAACTCGAACTGCATGTTCGACTTGTTGGATTTGTGCATTATCTTGACGATGAATAACTGGATTTATGGGATTTCCTGGATTCCCTGGATTTCCTCGATTAATCAAAGGAGCTCCTCGACCTTGTACAGGTAGTGTGGGCTGTGTAATTGGTACGGCTTGGGTTCTTAAAGCTGGACCTCCTAAAGCTGGACCATCTCGAGTCGGTACATCTAAAAAATATGGTTGATGAATAACTTCTTCTGGTATAGGAAACGGCTCCGGTTCCTGAAGATTTCTCTGGATAGGCAGATTAACCCATAGATTAAATCTATTGGGTTCCATTTTTTTTATAAATAAGACAGCTAAGAACTATGAAGATTTTGCTATATTACTCATATATTAATTTAGAAAAGATTGTCAATCCAGAAGCATACTAATTCAATTTTTACATAAAAAATATACCTGAGTAAATATTTTTATATATAGTTCATAATATATAATTTAATATGGGTTGTTGGGATATTTTTTGTTTTGCATGTGGTAACACATGTCATTCCTTATCAAAATATTATTTAGAAGATATAGGTGAATTATATAAAGAATATGTTAATAATAAATTAAAAATTTCACCTTATTACAAAAAATTATTTGAACAAATTAGTTTAGATTCTAATTTTTTCACTAAATTAAAGGCTTTAAATAAAAATACACAGTGGTTGAATAAATGTACATTTTTAACTGTTGATGATAGGATTATTCATGGGTGTAAAGAAAAATCTTGTAATATTGAATTTATTGATTCTAAAGGAAATAAGTATTATCATGATATAAACACTAATATAATTACAAACTTTGAGGATAAGGTTAATAGAGGTGTATTTATACATACTGATTGTTGGAAATACATAAAAAGTGTTTATAAAATTAATTTGAAATATTCAGATATTCCAGCTATTCCTGCTATAATTAGTAATAAAGTAAAAAGACAATATAAAATTAACTCTAAAATTGATTATGGAGAAATAGAAAAATATTGGGAACAAGATTTTAATTTTATTCAAGTTATTTTAGATTCAAACGATTATATGTGTGAATCACCCTTAAAAGATGATAAAAATTTAGCTAGGATAAAAAAAATATTATCTCAATTAAAAATTAATAATGATGTAAAAAGAACTGGTCCTTCAGTAAGTGCTACATTTTATCCAGAATCTACATTTAAATATGGGATAGATAAAGGTATTTGGGAGAAAAAGTCTGGTAAATGGGTAAAACTAAAAGAACCAATAAATAAAATATCAGTTGAATCAAAAGAAATTTCAGACAAAAAAATAGAAAAATTAAAAAAAATAGTTTGTATAGGAGAACCAAGTACTAAACCTATATTTATTATAAAAATTAATAAAATAAAAAATATCTATAAAATAGACTTGATTGGTATAGAAAATTTACTTAAGTAATAATATAATGGATACTTGGTAAAGGAAAACCATTAAATTCTGTAGCTGAAGCGACTGAATAAGCGCCAATATTTTTAATAATAATTGATTCTCCGATAGCTAAGTTAGGTAGCATACACTCTTGAGATACTCTATCCATTGAATCACAAGAAGGACCCCAAACAATACTAGGATATGTTTTTTCATTACGTTCATTAAAAGGTTCCAACTCGAATTTTGCATAATCATAAACTTGTCCAGAAAATGTTCCATATACTCCATCAGAAATATAATAAATATTTTTTTTTGTATTAGTTTCCTTATCAATTAATTCTTTTTTATTAATAACAGAGACTACTAAAGTATGAGATGAAGTAACAAAATATCTTCCGGGTTCAGAAATAAATTTGATTTGTGTATCTTCTCCAAAAAGTTCATCAATGGAAGAATTAATAACTTCAGCCATAGCTTCAAAACTAATCTTTACATCATCTACACCAGGAAAACCACCCCCAATATCAATTAATTGTAAATCGATATCATGTTTTTTAGCAATATCAACAACACTTTTACAATCAGAAAGTGCAGTTCTAAATACATTTGGGTCCTCACATCCAGAACCAACATGAAAACTTACTCCTTTAATACTAATACCAAATTGTTTTGCAATCAAAATAATACCTTCTACTTCTTCTAAAGTTACACCAAATTTAGAATTAAATCTACAACGAGATTTAGAATCATCAGTCTGAATTCTAATAAGAATATCTGCATCAGGATGATATAATTTAATTTTGTGAAGTTCATAAATACTATCTATAACAAGTAAATCTACATCATTTGAACGAGCAAATTTAATAAAATCAACTGGTTTACAAGGATTTGCAAATACTATGTTTGATGATGGAACTCCTAATTCAATAACTTTTAAAATTTCATTTTTACTTGCGGTATCAAAACAACAACCTAATCTATTTAGTAATCCTATAATAATTGGGTCAGGATTACACTTAATAGCATAAAAAGGAGTTACTCTTGGTAAATGTTTTTTCCATTTATTAAATTGTCGAATGATATCTCCTAAATCAATTACAATAAAAGATTCATCACCCTGTTTTTTCTCAAGAAACTGATTTACTATATCATAAGTATCTATGTTTGAATCATAGATTTTAACATTTTTATCTGATAAATATGAATATATATCTGTAATTGAATCATGAGGTTGTTCGTTTTCAATTTGATTATCAGCCATCTTTTTATTATTATATAATATAATTTTGATATTAGATGAATATATCAATTTTTCACTTAAATTATAATAAAAAATTCAATAAAATATACATATTTTATATAATATATAAATGGATTTTTGGTATAAAATTTTTATATTAGTTCTTGTTTTAGTTTTGTTTGTATATTTAACTGGTATGATACAAAAAAAAGAAGGATTTATTGTTGAAGTAGATGCTTCTAAATGTAATGCTAGTTATATTCCAAAAAGAAATGTAGATATAAACACTCTTAAATCTACTCCAGCTCAAATGAGAGCAGCATGTACTACTTTTGATGGTAATTTTTCAAGAGTAAATAATGTTTATCAATGTCATCAACTTAAACAATATGTAAAAAATTCTTCAGGTAAATGTGTAAGTTCTGATGATTTTGAACAAATTCATAAATTAAATTAACAAATATAATATTTAGCTACAAAAAAATAATTTCATTACTTAGAAAAAGTAATAATTGTTGTTTTTATAAATATCCAGATATCTTTCCAATCCACTAATTGTGTTATTAAGAATAGTTTGATATTCTTCACTTGTAACTTTATAGTCTGGTACCGTACTTTCATTATTTAAAAACACAAGCATATCAATTGGATTAAATTTATTAGGAAGTCCTCTTAGTACACTGTATGCTCTAAATTTATAATTAAAGTCTTTATTTTTAGTACAGATATAATTTCTTTGATTAACAAGTTTAATATAAAATTCTACCATAGAATTTGAAGGATTAAATCCCCAAACATATACAGAATTATGAACAACAACCTTTTCCTTTTTAATATACAATATGAAATTATGAATTCTTTCTTTAATTTCAGGAACTTGGCTAATTTTAATGTTTTCAGGTATAATAATTTTATTAATATTTGATATGATTTTTTCTTTTTCACCATAAATTTTAATTTTGTAATAGGAAATTAAAAACTCCGCATCGATTTTATCTTTTGAATTAATGATATCCATAAGTAGATTCTCTCTTCCATATATTTCAAGAACCTTACTCAGTCTTTCTATTTCAACATTCATCATCTTAAAATAGTTAATAACGTTAATCATATAATTAACAATTACTATGGCTAAAAAGCAAAAGAAAAGATTAGGGAGATTACCATAATTTATAAATTTAAGAACAAATGCTGACATCACTGTAAGACCATATAAAGTCATTTGAGTTTTAAATTCGTTACTTACTGTTATAATAGTTAATGCTAGAATCCCAATTAAAAATAACCAGGACTCTTTAATATGCTCGTAATCAATTTGTAGTTGGAACATTTGAATTATATTATTAGATTATGTAATTTTTAATTAACCTATGTATTCAGATTATAATTCAATTTTTTTATAAATAAAATATCTATGATGACCATAAATTATCCAAATCAATGTCCAGTTCATAATCATAATTTTCCCAAGTTTTTTCAAGTAAAATTCTAACTGGACTAGTGATTTCATCAATTCTAATTCCTCTAAATATTACACTACTAGATTTAGTTTCAGATTCTTGTGTTATAACTTTTTTACCACAAAACCCAATAAAAACATATTCTGGTATTTCTTGTAAATCAACCTTAACAAATTTTAATTCTTCAATTATTTCCTGTAAATTTTTACCTGGTATCTCTCCCAAGTAATATTCACCTAAAGATTTTATAGATTCGGATACACACTTTTGAATTGAACGTGATACTATGTAACTGTATATCTTTGAAGTATCATCAAATTCATAAACACTAATTGAAAAAGTGAATTCAAAATTTTGAATTTTTTCTAAAAATTCTTCAGAGTACAAAATATCATCAGGTCCATCTGATTCTGAAATTAATTCTAGGATAATTTTCGATAAATGATAATTAAACTTAACTGAACAATATGTACTGATTACTTGAGCAATTTTTTCTGATATCCCTTTTTTCATATGTGTTAAACTAACTTGGTTTATTTGATATTCCTCATGAGTACATTCTTTATTAAAAATTAAATTAATCTCATCATTAAAATTATAAGAGGTTACACAACCAAATTTATTTATTAAATCATTAGAAACCATACACATTGCCTTAGCAAAATTTTTGTCAAATGGTTTTATCAAGTTAGTTTTAATTTGTTCATAATCATCAATATTTAATTTAATAACAAACTGATTATATGGTTGTATTACTTGTATACCCCGTCTTTCATGGTGAACTATATTAAATACTTCTTCCATTGTATTGATTTTTGATTATTTATTGTAGATTTATATACATACTAACATACTATAAAAAAAATCAATTTTTTATAAAAATTGATTTTTTTTATCTTTACATCAAATATAAATAAGATTATTATTATATATTTCAAATGGGCAACTACACATCAAAAACCAAGAGTGAATGGGTTAAAGACCAAATTGATACTCTCAAGTTAAAATTTAATAATATTGAAATAAAAGATGATAATAACGTGCCTATTAGTTGGGATGTTATGGCTTATTATTTAGGTTTACTTTATGACTATAAATATCATGGACAAAAAATATTATCAGAGGGATTAAGAATGGACCCCCTTATATTAGAATGTTATATTTAGAACTAATAAATAAAAATATTTCTTTATCTAATCTATAAAGATAATAAAATGCATTGTTCTAGAATAATAATAGGTTCAGGATTTGCAGGATTATATTATGTACATAAATTTAAGCCTGAAGAGTTTTTAATTTTGGAAAGAGAAAATAGAATTGGTGGAAGAATTTATAATATAGAATGGAATGGTAGTAATATTAGTTTAGGTGGAGGTGTTATTAAACCAACTAACAAGTATACATTAGAATTATGTAAAGAATTTGGTTTAGAAACTTCTGATTATGTTTCTAGTTATCATTTTTTAGATTATCAAGGAGATATTCCAAATGAAAAACAATTTCATAAAGACAATAAAATAATTATTGATTTTATGAGAAATATCTATAATAAAAACATTAATGAAATTATTAGATTAAAATTGTCTTTTGACGAATTTCTTTTGAAATATTTTGATTTTAAGATTTCAAAAGTTATAAAAAAAAATTTATTATATTTATCATATCTTAATGCTGACCCTGGATATGTTCTTGAGAGTGAAACTATTTATGAGCTTTTAAGAGTTTCAGATTTTAAGTTATCATTTATTAAATCTGGGGGTTATAATTCTTTACTTGATAAATTAATTGATAAAGTAGGTAGAAAAAATATTAAATTAAATACATGTGTTGTAACTATAAACAGAAAAATATCAAAATATGAAATTATTTGTTCAGATGAAACTATTTATACATGTGATAAATTAATTATAGCAACAGAAAAAAATCCTAAAATATCAATTAATATACCTAATGTTAATTCAATTTATGAAATGGTTGATGGATGTGAATATATTAGAGTATATGGATATTGGAAAAATGGTCACGGATTAACAAATTCTAATCGTACTCAAAATTTACCTGGAAAAGTAATTAAGATGGATGATAAAGTTTTAATGGCTTGTTATACAGAATATTATAATGCAAGAAGATTACATAATTTACTAAGTAAAAACTCTAAAAAAGACCAAATGGATATTGTTTATAACTTGTTAATTAATTCAGGAATTAATGTTCCTAAATTAGATGATATTATATATAAATACTGGAATATTGGTACACATTATATTAACCCAACAGTAAAATTTAAAGACCTAAGAAATAAAATAAAAAAACTAGCTAAAGAAGAAAATGTTTATTTGATTGGGGAATTATTTGCTAGTTCACATGGTTGGGTTAATTCTGCATTAGAAAGTGTTGTTTTATTAGAAAATGAAATAAATAATAATAATATATTGTAAAAATTTTTATATATGATTACTTATATATAATCAATTATGGATTTAAAAAATAAATTTAATGAAATTCACCCTTTAAGCAAAGAAAAATTAGAAAAATTAACTAGATTTAATGAAATTACTAAAGCTATATTTATTTTACTTTTAGCAATTAGTTCTAATTTTGTCACTACAACATTTAATTGCGATTTACAGAACGAATTTATTCATAATCCTTATGTTATTCATGCTTTTGTTTTTGGAATTATATTTTTTTCAATAAATTTATTGGGTGGAAATGATTATAATCAAGACCTTTTTCATCTTATTTATAACTCAATTTACATTTATTTTGTTTATTTGCTCTTAACTAAACAATCCCCAGCATTATTTTTGATTAGTGTAATTCTTATTATTTCTATATTTTTAATTAGTACAAATGAAAAACAGGTTAAATCTGTAGATGTTGATTTTTATAATTTAATTAATTATTATTTAGAAATAGCAATGATCGGAGTTTTAATATATGGATTTTATAGTAGTATTAGTTCTGAAATACATCAAAAAGGTTCTGATTTTAAATTTTTACCTTATATGTTTAAAGTAAGTAGATGTACTTGATTATAAATATTTTTTTTATTATAAAAATGATGATTATTTTATCTTTTTTTGGTCTTACGTGGTCTTATTTTTATTAATTTATTTTATTTTTAAAATGAACATAAGCAAAATTATTTATATTTTTAAAGTGGACTTTCAAAATTTTGGTTTTCAATATTACTTTTTTAACTTTCAAATTTCAACACACACACAGGAAAAAAAAATAATTATATATTTTTAAAGAAAAGTAAAAAGAAGAAGAAATGACTAATAAAAAAATAAGTTAAAAAGTATAAGAGCCAAGATATTTACTAATTTTACTAATTTTTACTAATTTTACTAATTTTTACTAATTTAAAAAAATTAATTTTATATATAAATAATATATCAGATGAATAATTTCAATTGTCCAAAATGTAGTAAAAATTTTAATAAAAAACAACATTTACAAAATCATTTGAACAAAAAGAACACTTGTATACTAAATCCATTATTAATCCAAACTAATCCAAATTCATCCAAAACTAATCCAAATTCATCCAAATTTAATCCAAATAATAATTTAGTAAATGATGTGCCAAAAAAGCATTGTTGTGAATATTGCGGTAATACTTTTTTTAATGGTGCTAATTTGAACAAACACATAAGAAACAATTGTAAAGTTAAAAAAGAAGATGATGAAAATAAAAAAAATATATTTGAATTATTATTAGAAAAAGAAAGGATAGAAAAGGAAAGAATTGAAAAAGAAAAAAATTATCTAAATAACAAATTAGAGTTACAACAAAATGAAATGAATGAATTAAAAAAGCAATTAATTGAATTAACAAAAACTATAAAAAAATTATCAAATAAAACAACAACTGTAATAAATAATAATCATAATAATTATGGTAATATTAATAATATTGTGGTACCAAATGAAAAACTTTCTAAATTTGGAAAGGAAGATTTAAGTTTAATATCTCAAAAGGAGTTTTTACAAATAAAGAGTCATCAAGGTGTAGCAATTTTTACTGAATGTGGTAAAATAATTTTTAATAATAAATCTGTAAATAAGACTGTTTATATATCTGATTTAAGTAGAAAAAAGGCTATGATTTGGGATGGAAAAAATTGGATTTTATCTGATTTAGATGGAGTTATTCGTGTTATGAAAGAAAAAATAAGGGATTTTTATAATCTAAAACTCGGTGATATTGAAGATGAAAAGATTCTTAAAGACTTTGAAACTCGTGTACAAAAATATTTTGAGATGTTATATAATGAATACGACGAAGACAAAGGTGAAGATAAAAAATTTATGGAAAGAGTTAAAGGATTACAAAACAAATTTGAAAGTGATTTAACTAGATGGTTATCTAATATTAAAAAAGATGTTATTGATAATTATAATAGTATAATAAAAAATATTTGTGACGAACAGATATCACTAGCTTCAACTAATTTAATTGAATCTGAATTAGAATCTGAATTAGTATCTAAACCAGAACAAATACCAGAACTTATATATGAGGTAAATTTTACAAAAAAATCAAAAAAATAAATATATTTTAAATTTTTCTATAGAATAATAATATTTTTTCTACCCATAAATATTTTAATTTATTTAACATATTTAGAATGGATAATAATAACAATTTATTGGTAGCAGAAGTTGCCGAACTAAATATAAAGCAAATTAATGAACTAATAGAAAATTTAATTTGCCATTTTAAGAATTTATTATCCGATCAGATTATTAGCGAAAATATCTATTACGAACATGTCGATAGAATTAAAAAATATTCTAATGAACTTGGAATCTTAAAAAAAAATTTAAATAATATAGTTTTACAAAAAGATTTTGAAGATTCTTATGATATAAAAATTGAATTGTTAGAATTAAAATCCAACATAACAAATCTACGCATAAATTTAGTTAAGATTATTATGGATTTTGGATACAATTCAATTGTTGATATGTTTGAACTTATTTTATCTTTTGAACAATATTGCGACTACAAGGATGAAATTTTAAAAAAATTAAATTTCATAAATAGTTACTTTAATGTTATTAAGATAAAAAAAAATCCTATTACTTCCTATAAACAAGTAAATTTTAAAATAAAAACACTAGGACTCGCTAAATCAAAATCTAATAATTCTGACTCGGATGCAAATTTTATTAATCTAATCTTTGAGTTAAACAAAGCTCAAGTTGATATTGAAATTGATGACACAAATTATATAATAACTGGATATTTTAGAGAAGATGTTATTAATAAAATTTATAAAGACCCAATTTTTGAATCAAAACATAAAAAACTATTATCTACCTGTTTAACTTCAAAAGACAAATCTATTAACAACCATAACCAATTTAAATCATTTGTAAAAGAATATATTGGGCAATTATCATTAAAGGATTTTATTCTTAAAGATAATAATGATATATATTTAGAAATTTTGGATAATTTTAGTTTATTTACTAAGATTTTAAAGTCAAATATTATTGATATTCTTGGTAAATTTATGGATGAAGATATTTATTATAGAAGAAGTACTATTATTTTATTACTAATTAATGATACTGATTATGGTGATTTTGAGGATTATGATTTTGAAGAAGAAATGTTTGACAAAGAAATTTATGAACTTAAAAGATCTAGATCCTATAAGGAATCAAAAACTTCTTTTGATGATAATGATATGGATTCTGATGATAAAACTGATAAAACCGATAAATCTGATAAATCTGATAAAAAAAATAATTCAAAGACTAATTCTTTATTTAATAATTCAATAAGTCAAGTTAAATTAAACAAATCAACTGCAACAAGATATGCAATAAATTCAATAATGAAAAATTTTGATTCAAATGCAGAAAAGAGTTTTTCATCAATAATAAATAATTCCAAGAAATTACTAAATGCAAATGTAATATTAGATTTTATGAGAAATAACATTATGAAGATAGATGAATATAAAAATTTTATTCAAAGTATACATCAAAGTTTAAGAAGACGTATTTTTGCAAAAGATAATACTGAGACAAAAACAAAAGCAAAAGAAGAACTTACTTATGAAATGAAATTAGAATTAATGGATTTATCTGAAAAAACTAAACAAAAAGTGGAAGAAAAAATAAAAGAATTAAGAACATCAAAAGAAAATGCAAAAGCAGAAACTTTTATTGAGGGATTTTTTAAAATACCATTTAATAAATATATAAAAGAAGATGTTTTTGTAAGTTGTGAAAAACTAAATGAACAAATATTAAATTTAGTAAAAAGATTAAATAATTTTATTATTAATGATTCAGATACAATAAAAATATCAGATTCAAATGAAACAATAATAAAAAAAACAAAATCTTATACAGGTATTCAAGAAATTAAATCAATTGTTAATAATCTATGTGATCATAAAGACCAATTAATATCAACTAAAACAAATTATTTAACTAAAGTAGATTCAATATTAGAAAAAGCTATTTACGGACATAAAGATTCTAAAAGAGAAATTAAAAGAGTAATAGCTCAATGGATGAATGGAGGAGATATGGGAGGTACAATTTTAGGATTCCATGGTCCACCAGGTGTAGGTAAAACAGTTTTTGCTCAAAAAGGTATAGGAAAATGTTTATTTGATTCTGATGGTAATACTCGTCCTTTTTGTATATTTCAATTAGGTGGTGCATCAGATGGTGCAGTTTTAGAGGGTCATAATTACACATATGTTGGTGCTAAATGGGGTAGATTAGTAGAAATGTTAATGGATTCCAAATGTATGAATCCAATATTATATTTTGATGAATTAGATAAAATATCAAATACAGACAAAGGTAGAGAAATTGTAGATATACTAATACATCTTACCGATAAATCACAAAATAAAAATATTTTTGACAGATATTTCTCTGGAGTTGAATTAGATTTTTCCAAATGTTTAATAATTTTTTCATATAATGATGTTTCTAAAGTTGACAGAATTTTGAGAGACAGAATAACAGAAATTAAAATTAATCCTCTTAAAAAACAAGAAAAAGTAGTAATTACTCAAAATTACACATTAAAAGAAATATCAGAATCACTGAATACATATTGTGAAATGTCAGAAGAGTTAATTGAGTATATTATAGAAACTTATACTTTAGAGCCAGGAGTTCGTAAATTAAATGAAAAATTATATGAAGTTTTTAGGGAATTAAATCTTAGAAATTTAGAAAATCCAGATGATACTATAGAATTAAATAAGGAACTTATTGATGAAATATTAACTCGCCACTACAAAATACGTCACTATCAAATTCATAAGTCACCACAAATTGGTTTAGTTAATGGTTTATATGCTTCAACAGTAGGTTTAGGTGGAATTACATTAATTCAAGTACTTAAATCAATAACATCATCTAGTAATCTTCCTCTAGAATTAACTGGTCAACAAGGTGACGTAATGAAAGAATCAATGAGTTGTGCTAAAACATTAGCTTTAAGATTATTAACTGACAATCAAAGAAAAGAATTAAATGAAGAACTTAAAACTAGTCCATTTGGCTTACATATTCATTGTCCTGATACATCTACTCCCAAAGATGGTCCAAGTGCAGGTATAACAATAACTACAGGAATATATTCTCTTTTAACAAATAAACAAATTAGAAATGATATTGCTATGACTGGAGAAGTGGATTTATTAGGAAATGTTAAAGCTATTGGTGGATTAGATGCTAAGATTAATGGAGCAATTAAAGCTGGTGTTAAAAAAGTATTATTCCCTAAAGAAAATGAACAAGATTATATTAAAATATTAGAAACTAAATCTTTAGATGGTGAAATAGAATGTGTAATGGTAGAAACAATCGAACAAGTTATTGAAAATGCTATCTTGTAAATTTTTGTGTAAGTTTATAAAAATTATTTTATAAAGCTAATATAGATGAACAAAAAATCAGAAAACACAGACAAATCCGACAAATCTGACAACAAATCAAATAACCCAAATAAACCAACAAATCCTAATAATCAAAAAGATAATATTGTTCTTCAAGATGATTTGAATATAGTTAAATCAAGTAATTCTAATTCCTCTAATTCCAATAATTCTAATTCAAATAATTTTCCTAAATTCAAATATAAATATAGTAGAAATTATAAACCACATAAAAGAAACAGAAGGAATTTACAATCACAAATAGCTGAAGATATTAATTCTTATAATGATAATAAAAACAATAATGTACAATATTTTGTAACCTCAAATTCTTTTGGTTGTCTTGATTGTTTAGGTGATATGGAAGTAGCAACTCCGATTAAACTTATAAAAGTAAATTCTATTTCAAATACAGAATCAATTAATTCAAATCAAATAGGTTTAAAAAGAGTTAATTCTAATGCAGAAAAAATTAAGGAATTCAAGGATAATATTAGAAAAAAATCAAGTTACAATTTGCTAGAAGGTTTTATTAATGAAATAACTAATATTGCTCCAAAAAACTCAAATAAGTTTTCAGCATTATCTACAGAAGATGACGAACTATCTCCCAAAAAAAATAATGACATATTTTTATTAGAAGGAATTGATATTGAAGAAATTAATGATTTAAACGAATCAAAAGAAATAATTCCAACTTATGTTTCAGAAAAGAAAATTATAGAAAATCCTCAAAATGAACAAAAATGCAAAAAAAATATATTAAAAAACATAGATAACGATAATATTACTATAGATAGTAAGGAAGAAAAAGAATATACTAAACATAATAAAAAAAATAAATCATCAAAACAAAATAAGTTTGATAAATATAGTGAAAAGTTAGATTCTTGTTTTGACACAAATGTAAAAAATGTTAGTGAAATAAAAGATTTAGAAAAAAAAATATGTGATGTTTCAGATTACAATTTAGTACATACGCCATTTAAAATGATTGGTGAAGAATTATTAAATGAAGAAATTAATGTAAAATACAGAAATAAAAAACAAAATAATGAATACCAAGTAATTATTAAAAAATTAAAAGAAACATTTAGAAAAATGGTTATGGGAGATATTAAAGAAAAACCAAATTTATCAAAGATATTACTTGATAATGATTTACCAGAAGATGTCAAGTTAAAAATATTAAGAAAGTTTATTAGATATTCAACAGAAGATGAAGTATTCTCAGAATCAGCAGATAGAATTAGATTAGAAATCAATAATTTATTAAAAGTTAAAAAAATTAGAACAACTAATGATTATGATGAAATCTGGGACCAAATTGAATCTAAAGTTATGCCTGATAAACTTAAAACTAAATTAGAAGATATGTATTATAGAATAATCACCGGAGATGAAACAAAATTAACAAATTTTGTTCACAATGTATTAAGATTACCTTATCATAAAATCCCAAATACTCTTGATAATATTTCAAAACCAGAAACACCTAGAGAAGAACAAATTGCTTTTATCAAATCAATTTATAAAACTCTTGATGACAATTTATTTGGTCTTTCTGAGGTAAAAGATTCAATTGTAAGTTATATATGTCAACGTATAAATAATCCGGAAACTTCAACTTCTAAATATTTGTGTTTATGTGGTCCTGCTGGTGTTGGTAAAACATCTATTGTCCATGCTATTTCCGAAGCACTCAAAATACCATATTCTTACTTGAGTTTAGCAAATGTAGATGTTGCAAGTACTTTAATTGGTCATGATTATACTTATGAAGGTTCAACTCATGGTTGTATAGCTGATGCATTAATTAAAAATGAATGTGCAAACGGTATAATTTTATTTGACGAATTAGATAAATGTAAAGAAAAAATACATAATACATTATTAGGTATTTTTGACCCATTACAAAACTGTAAATTTAGAGATGCTTATTTTGGTAATTTTCCAATAGATTTATCACAAAATTTAATGATAATTTGTTTAAATGATTTGGAAAAAATTAATCCTATATTAAGAGACCGTTTACATATTGTTCATATTCCGGGATATACAAATGATGAAAAGAGAATAATTGTTTCTAAATATATACTACCTAAATTACAAATTCAATACAAAATTGATATCAAGATAGATAAAGATGTAATTGATTATATAATAAATAATACCTCTCAACATAAAGGTATTCGTCAATTAATAATGTATTTAACTAAGATTTATGAAATGGCTGTATTAGATAAATTTACTTGTAAATTTAATCTTGGAGACAAATTTACTCTGAAGGATTTATCTTATGTTAAAATTCAAGAAGATTCTTCTAGTAAAGTTATAAGCTCTATGTATGTATAATATATATTTTTTATAAGTATTTATAAAAAATATAAAGAAACTAAATATATTGTAAAATTGGATACTTACTCATTGAAGTATTAACAGTTGGAGGAGGTTTAATTATATCATTCATTATTTCTAAATAAGAAAAATATCCTTCAATATTATAAACAAATACAAATTTGTTATCAATAAATTGTCCAGTATTAAACTTTTTATTTTGATAATTAAATGGATAAGTTGTATAATTTGTATAAAAACGTGTAAGAATAAGATTACCACAACTATCATATATCTTAAAATAATCAAAATTATCATAATAAATTTTAGAAGAATAAAAAGGAATAATACCTAATAATCTAAAAACAGAAAATGAATTTAATGTATTTAATGTGCCTCCATTATTCCATTTAAGAAATAATTCTTTATCAGAATCAACTAATATATCTCTTGTAAAAATAGCCATATATTCACCAAATTCTAATCCATTAATAGCTAAATTAAAAGATGCTGACGAATAACCCCATGCTGGTAAATTACTGGTGTAAGGATTTACAGCTAAATAATTAGGTAATGTTAAATCTAATTCTAAACCTGTAAAAAATATAAGAGTGTATAATATATCATATAAAGGATAAACCCCATAATAATAAGTAAATTTATCCGATAAATTTTCATATACAAATTGTGTATTAGAATTATAATTAATAGGATAAGGTATCATTACAAAAGCAGGAATTTTACCAAATATATCACCAATATTTTGGTTTATACCACTTAGACTTATATAACATTCAGGTGGAATTAAATTAAGAAAATCATTTGTAGCTATTTCAGTAATAAATTGAGTATCACCTAATATGATAATATTTGTTTTAGGTTTTATGTTGTAATCTGATTTACCTATTACCAAAAAATCTGTTTCTATATCAATACCTAAATAATTAGCTTGAGTTTTAATTTCGTTGATAAGTGAAATAATATTAAGATCTGATGATTTTTCTTGATATAATATTTTAAACTGTTTCATTTGGAATTCTTTAAAAATCATAAATAAACTTAATGCTTCGTATTTATCATAAGGAGCATAAGTTAATACATTTGTAAAAGTCTTTACTAAAGAAGAAGAAGCTCCAATTGAAAATGATGGAATGTTTAGTTTTAAATCAAAAAAATATTTGGAACACTCTTGTAAAACTAGTGTAGAACTAGAAATAGTCACTCTGTCACCATTTGGGTATTTTGAAATAAAATTTTCTAGTGATTGTTGAATAATAATTGGGTCATTGTGAACCAAATATTTTTCTAAAACTAAAGTGTTTAAGGGAAATTGTTTATTAATTAAATTTATTATATCTTGGATTCCTCTAGAATAAATTTCTAAATCAAACAATAATGCAACATAAATCGGTTTACCTGGCATATTTATATAAAGTATTTTATATAAATATTTTATTTTGAATGAAACAATTTAGTTTAATACAAAAACTTTGTTAACAGATTGTTTACCCATTGTTATATTAACTTGTGGATTAGGACCAAATACATTAAAAACTTTTTCTAAATAAGAAAAGTATCCATCAGTTGTGTATTTACAATAAAATTTATTTTCAACATGTTGAGCAATATTAATTTTAGAATTTTGTTTAATTGGAAAGTCAGTAATATTAGAAGCAAATCTAGTAACAATTAGGTTTCCACATTCATCATATATTTTGTAGTAATCTTCATCTCCATAAAAAATATTTACATTAAAAAAAGGTACTATTCCTAAAGTTTTAAATATTGAGTTAGAATTAGGTAATGATAGTGTACCTCCTTGATTATATTTTTCAAACAAATCAATATTATTATTAATTACGGAATTTTTAGTAAATACTGCTTGATAAACTCCAAAATCATATCCATTAATTTCAGGATTAAAATTAGACTGAGCACCAATAAAAGAAGGAGAAACACCAGATTGAAATGGGTTAATTTTTAAAATATTTTCAATAGTTAATGGTAAATTAACTCCTGTAAAAAATACTAGTGTATATAAAATATCATACAAAACATAACTTGAGTATATATTATAATTTTTGTTTGTTAAATTACTATAAACAAATGCTGATGTTTCAGTGTAATCAATCGGATATGGAGATAAAATCATTGTTGGTATATTACCAAAAATATCTTTAATATCAGTATTAACATCTGTTAAAGTTATATAACATTCAGGAGGGATATTATTTAAAAAATCATTAGTTATATATAATGTACTTATTGCTGCTGTAATAGCTAATATTATAATTAATGATTTAGGTTTAATGTTATAATCATTTTTGCCTTGTTCAAAAAATTCAATCTCTACATTTATACCTAATAAGTCAGCTTGTTTTACAACGAGATCTCTATATGTTCCAAAAAATATATCAAAATTAGAATTTCGTTGGTATAAAATCTTAATTTGTTTCATCTGATAATCTTTATAAATTAAAAATTGACTCATTACTGAATATTTATCATTTGGTGCGTAAGTTAATACATTTGTAAAAGTTTTTACTAGAGGAGAAGTAGCACCAACTCCTATTGAGGAAATTCCATATCTATTAAAAAATTCTGAACTAATTTTTAATCCAGCAGTACTTGTAATGATTGAAATTCTTTTACCACTTGGATAGGTATTTATAAAATCTTGAAATATACTTAATAAATTTTCAAGAGAAAAATCAGTAAGATATTGTTTAATTGTTAATAAATTATTTGGAAATTGTTTGTTAATTATTTCAACAATATTTAAAAAAGAATCATATCTTGAAATTGGTGAAACCAAACATATGTATATTGGTTCTAAGTTTGTCATTCTATTTATTAATTTTATATTAAAATTTCTTTATTATAGGGAAAGAAAAATTATTCAATTACAAATTTATTTGCTAATTCAATTTTAACTGTAGATTTAATTGATGGAGACATATAATAATTTTCATTTACTTGATCATATCTAAAAACTAAATAATTAATTTTGTTACCCTTATAATAATATAATACTCTTTTTTCTCTATCTAAATATACATTCTTTTTATTTTCGGTTTCTAAAGGTGGATATTCGGATGTAATTAAAGAAATGTTACCATTAGAAGGGTCTATAGTCATAAATTTCTTATCTTCACTTTGTACAAAAGTTCTACCACCATAAGTATATAGTATTAAACTTGTTCCTGCCATAGTACTATTTGAAGAGAATTCCCAATATGGATAATATTTCTTTAATACCAAGTATTGATTTTTAACTGGTTCATTAACAAAATCTGTTACACATGACCAACTACCACCACTTTTGAAATTTTCATACTGGTTAAGATTTCCAAATGACTCGTCACAATAGTATTTGGATATACTTTCAGCCTTTAATTTTTTATATTCAATTGTAGCAGAGTTTTGTTGATTAATTTGTGTTCCAACAGTTCCACTAGTTGGTTGAATATTAGTTGGTTGGATATTAGTTGGTTGGATATTAGTTGATTTTACAACACCAGTTTCTCCACTAAATTTTTCGTACTTTTTTTGAGTAATATAAAAAAATACTAAGAGTGCTAATAAAATTATAAAAATATAATCTTTTTTGTCAAACATATATATAAAATTATATTATAATAAAATTTTCCTGATTTTATTTTTATAATAAAAATTTCTAACAAATTAATTATTGATTAGGTTGAGTACCTAAAACAATATTTCCCCATTTAAGACTTTGTGAACCATTACCGTTGTCAATAACTTCTAAATCATAATCCCCCAACTTAATTTTATTAACGGTTAATCTACCAGTATTATCTAATTCCATAAGAGTTTTTTTCTGAATTGTATTAATATTTGTAGCATTATCTATAATATTCCAAAAATATTTAGGCACAGGATATATTAGTCCATTATCAAATTCTTTTAATCCAATAATTTGAACACCAGATTCAGCCATTTCATAAGTATCATCAAATTTATCTTGTATTTCATAAGAAATATCTATACCAAATTTACCATCACCTTGATTAACAATATCTTCTAAAGTAAATACTTTAGTAGTTCTTCTGACAGTAAATCCTGAATATGACGATTTAATAGATTCATCAAATGATAAATTTTGATTAGGATCAGCAATTCTTTCTCCAACTAAATTTGGATAAAATGGATTTGACACAACTACATGATTTTTTGCAAATACTTGATTAGCCTGTTTATCAATAGTATTATAATCTAATACATATTGAGTATAAATTTTTTGTGAACCTATACCCATAAATTCTTCTTCAGGATAAATTGATATTAGTGGATTAAGTGATGACAAAGGTAGTTCATTTTTTACATATTTTAAATATTCTTTAGGATTCATCAAAGTAAGATTACCAGCCATTTGTAAATCTCCAATCATTTGTATAGATTGATTAAGATAATCATCTACATTAAATTCATAAATTGCTAATACATTCTTAGATTGATAATCATAAGTTTTTATATTTAAATACATCCAAGCAGCAATCCAATAATTTTCATCAGTTCTATAACCAATAATATTAGAATCATTTAAAGATAATTGTGATTCTTTACCGTTATAAAAAGTAATTTTTTGATGAATATCTATTATTTTTTGATAATATATTAATACTTGTTCAAATGTTAGGTTTCCGTGATATGAAGATTCGTAATTATATAAAATATTATAAATTGTATCTGTTGGTTTTAAGTCATTTAAATTTGTAGGTATATCTCCATTTTGATTTAAATAAATTCTAGTTTGATTGAAATCATTAGGATAATCAATAACTCCAAAAGAGTATTTAGTATATTCTTTTTTTGTTTGATTTAAGAATGGAGTTAATTCGTTTATATTAATAGGTTCCAAACCATTATAGGATAGATATAATTCATTTAGATAAAGTTGAATAGCTCTAACTGCATAAATAATATTTTGTAAATTTTTATTTGAATTAAAACGGGTAAAATAATTATTAAAATTAATACCAATATTAATACATTTTAATTGTTCATTTTGGTCTTTAAAATATTTTTTTGTTAATATTTTTTTTCCCCAAACCCAATTATATATTTTTAAATTTAAGATTTGATAAAATATTATGAAAATTGTAGGTGACATTATAAAATTATCTCCAACAATTTTTTTAATATCTTTATTAATTGGATCAAAGTTTGGATTTAATACATCTTTGTATAAAACATTAGTCCATGTTTTTAAATACCAATGATAATTGAATTGATAATTTAAAATGTTATTAATATTTAAGCCAGGATTTATAATCGAAAAATAATTGTCAATATCTTGTTTATATAATGATCCAGTAAATGGGTCAATATAATTTTCTATTATATTTTTATAATTTGACACTGGTTGATTATTTAATTCTTTAGCCAAATCACTAATATATCTATTTTTTCTTGAAAGTTCATCTAAATAATCAAATAAATTTGTTATTGATACATCATCAATTGTTAAAAGAGATCTGGGATTTTCTGTTCCTAATCCAACTGGATATTGAATAGCTACTTGTTTTTTAGTTGTGTCCATAGTAATTACTGTTTGATTAGAACCGACTTCTATTAATTTTAACGAACCATTAAATTGATGGTCACCATTTGATATAATATTTTTTTTAACATAAGTTAAAATATCTACACCTGAACCTATAACGTATTTTTTATCTTGAATATTTATTATTTTAACATAACTTACTTTATATTCAAACTGCCAGAAATATATACATATCATCATTCTCTCAATAATTGATGTATCAAAATTATTATTAATATAATTATTAATTTGTAATAATGCTCCTGATACTAATATATCCTGATTGGGGATTTGGAGTTTTATTGGTTTATTGTCAGCCCAATAATTAAATAATTCATGAAATAAATATTTTTCTTCTCCTAATATTTTTTTAAATTCATAACAAAAAATATAATTTTGTGGATATCCAAATCTTTGTTTATAAAAAGAATTATTTACATAATTTGTTAAAAATAATGGATTGTTAAGTTGTTTTTCTTCTATTATAGGGTCTTTAAGTAAATTACTAAATAAGTTAGTTAATTGTTCACATGAAAACAAGCTATCATAATAATTTGTTAATATTTCATTTAGTTCTTTGTTTAATAATATTTCATCTCTCTTTAAATATGATGCAAAAACCCTTAATTTATTATAATCTTTATCATACCATATTACCTGCATTTGTATTACTGGACCTGCAAAATAATTTACTATTTTGGTAAATGTTTGATAATTTACTAATCTATAATACTTTTTCTGATTCCATAATATTAAAAAATTATTTTTTATATAATTAAAGTAATTTTGAAAATAAGGGTCTGTAATTTCAGATGCAACTTGGTCTTGGTATTTTATATAAGAAGATTCTACTAAATTAAAATATATATATTCATTAAAGTTTTCAATAAAATAATTAAAAGTTTCATTAGAACTAGTTGTTGTATCAAAATCAAAAGGTAAATCAATTGTACTTACACTAATCTTTTCTTTACCTAAATAATTTGAATATATTTCATCAAAATTTCTGTTGGGAGTATTTGAAAAATTATTTATAAAGTAATCATAATATCCAAAAATAAATTTGTTTAATTCAGTATAACTATTTGTTAAATTACTAATTTGTAAAGTTGTTATTCCCTCGATATCTAATAAGGCATTTGGATTTTTTGTATTGATTCCTATTTTTCCATTTACTTGAAGTGTTTTATCTACTGTTCTTAAATTAAATACGTTATTAGTATCCCAATTATTTACAGATAATGTACCTTCTATTGTTAAATCACCATTTGTTTTTATTGCTTCTGTAAAAAAATCATTCAGGTTAATTTCTGTTATTATTATATATTTTATATTATCTAAAATTATTAATTTTGTTATTATCAAAAAATCTTCATTATTGTAACTATATTGTATAAATCCAACTTGTCCATCTGAATTTAATAGTAAATTTTTATTGTTAAATTTTATTATGTCTGTTAATATTTTTGCTATGTTTAAATCTGAACCTAGAATTACTATTTCATTTGCAGGTTTATTAATCCAATCTTGAAATAAAGTGGAATATTTACATATAGATAATGATGGTAATATGGTATTATATTCCCATAAATCATAATTAATTAAATTTGAAAATATTCCCAATTTTAAATTATTATATGTAGCTTGTATATTTGATAATGTATTTACAATTCTATTAAAATAAGCAATATATTCTGAAGATAATAAAGATTGTTGATTTATGTCTATTAATATTTTTTCTAAGCACACACTAGATTGTATAATAACATAATCTGGATTTACTCCATCTATCCCTGAAAATATTCCAGGTAATTTTAAACCACATGAAAATATCATTTCATAACTATTGTTAAATTTTGGTGCAATGAAAAAATAATTTTCTCTATTCGAACCTATTTGGATATATTGATTCATATTCAAAAAATTTGAATTAAAAATATTTGTAAAATCATCTAATTCACCCCCATAATATACTTGTTTTTTCTCATCATCTAATTTTTTAAGTTGTTCTAATGTTTTTCCACTATATGACTGGTATTTTTTATATGTATATAATATTTTATTATTATTAAATTTTGTATTGTTCTGACTTACTGAGGGCAATGTTAATATTTGAAAATAATTTGAATTTTCATAATATGTATTTGTAACATATGGTTCTAATACTGTAATAAAACCTTCGTTTCTTATTTTTTCTTCATTATTTAATATTTGATTAATTAAGTCATTACATATTATTATTGAATTATAATATAGTTTTATCGCTTGAATAATTCTATTTACAGAAATTGTTTCTACATATAAATTTACATCTCCCAAATTTTTTTCAGCACCAACTGAAATATTCTTATTTGTATATATATTTGTTTCTGAAACTTGTTTAAAAAATGTATTCTTTTCTAATGTATTTACTTTATTTCCAATATTTGATATTACATTATTTATTACGTATTTTTCATTTTCTTGTTCAAAATTATTTTCACATTTTTTTTCTTGCTTTTTATCATATTTTTTTTCACATTTTTTTTCATGTTTATCTTTTTCTATTTTAATAGTTGAATTAGATAATGAGTTTGAGTCTCTTAGAACTTCGTGAATTGCTTTAAACATATATATATAAACTTTATAAAAAAATTATAGACTTGATAAAAATTATACTACAGTATTATCTGGTTGTATTACACCAAAATTGCATTTGAATTGAATTGGTAATTGAGGTACCAATATAGGCGAAGGCTGAGTTGTATTTGTATTAGTTATTTTGTATTCAATTGTATCAATAACATTTGAAATGGTTGATAGTGTTTTATTTGGATTTTCTGTTAAAGTTTTATATTTATAAACTGAAACAGATTGTCCCGGATTATTAACAGATTCTGGTTGAATTTTTTTTGAAGATATTAAAACTTTTTTTAATTCTTTATTAGTATTATCTGTTATAGGTTCTAGTGCATATTGTTCTTCTTCTATATTTAAATTAGGAGATTCACTTATTAATTCATAATATAAACCTGTTGATAACCCAGGCTGTAATATATTTCTTATAGTATTGCTTGGATAAATTGGTTGAATAGCTATAGGATTGGCTTGTAAAGAAGGAATAAATTTTTGAGAAATTGGAGATTTTATTAAAGGCTCATTAGAAAAATTAGGAGGTATAATTGGTGGTAATGGTGTAGGAATTTGAATTTGTTGAGCCTGTAACGATGCTTGTAAACTGTATGCTATGACAGTGCTTCCATATTTTATTCCAACTACTGATAATACTTTTAAATTATCTAATAACTGATTATTAAAATACAAATTAAATAAATTGCTTAGTGGAATATTATAGGTAACTCTACCTTTAAACTGTAAATCTGCAACTCTTTTATTTAATGCTAAACCTGTTATATTATAAGTTATGTTATCAATCGCTGTTGTTAAAAATATTATAGCAGATGTATTGTTTATTATAGATCCATCTGTTATTCCATAACTAGTTAAAGTATTAGGATTAATTATTTTAACATCATTAAATGTTAATATTAATAATGATGATGAAAGTCCAGTTTGTTTTTGGATTTCTTGTTTAAATTTTAATACAGTTGAATTTAAATCTATATTTGTTATTTCATATGTTGTAGGAGTTGCATAAGTATTGTCTATTAAAGTAATTGTTGCATTCATTTATTATATATATTTGACTAATAAAATATAAATGATATTGGTGATTATAAAATTTATTTGTAAATCTAATTATATGAATATTTTAATTTCAAAGGAAAATTTAACAGAATTAGTTTTAAGAAAAATTATTGAATATAATGGTAAAGGCTCTTATATTTATGGTTTAACTGGTTCTTCTATTTTTTATACTGATTTGATATTTCAAGATGCTATTAAACGTGGTGATATTAAATATGTTACAGTTAGCCATGAATCTTGTGGTTCTTATATATCACAATACGAAGGTGAGGTTAATAATAAAGTAGGTATTAATTTTACAACTTCTGGACCTGCTATTACTACTGCTATTCAAGGTATATATAATGCATTTTGTGAAGATAAACCATTAATTTGTTTTCATGGAGATACTGTTTCTGGAGGTATTGATTATATTAATCCTGAAATTATGAAATCTGTTACTAAAAAATATTATACTATTGACACAAATACAATTAATCCTGAGTCTATTATTGATGAAGCTTTTTATATTGCTATCAATGGTACATCATCTAATCCACATTATGGACCTGTATCTATTTTTGTAAAATTTGATGCATGGTTATCACCTTATAAGTATACTGAAAAAAAACCGATTGTTCCTAAAAATATTTATACACCTGTTGAACAATTATTAAATAAAATATATTCAAGTATTAGTTCTAGTTCAAAAGTTATTTTAAGAGTAGGTTCTAGAGCTTATACTCCTTATGTTAAACAATTGGCTAAACTTACCAATCAATATAAAAATTTTTATCTACAAATGACTTTTAATGGTCAAAATACTATTAATACCTATGATTATACTAATGCTGGGATGGAAGGACCTCTTTCAAACCCAGTTGTTAATAATAATTATTCTGAGGTTGATGTTGTATTAAATATTGGCTTAGGTATAGAGGCATCAGAATTTGAATATATTGATGTTGCTTCTTTATGTAAACCTCGAACTATTCAATGGTATATATTTAATGGTACTTATGTTAATCCTCCTCCTTCTTCAAATTCATATAATTCAATATATACTGATGTTAATATATTTATCGAAAAATTTGTTGAAGATGTATATAAAAGATATCCCAAACCAAATAAAGATGGAATTTGGGCTGTTAGAAATATAGAAAAATATAGTTATGACCATTATGCTATTGATTATTACATTAAACAAAGAGACCAATATTATGGAACAAAAAATCTTACAACAGCATCAATTATTGGACAAGTTGCTAAAGTTATTTATTCTTTACAAACAAATAAACAATATTATAAAAAAGTACGAAAACTTGTTATAGATGATAATAATTTATATGCATATGATGTTAGTTTAGGTGCTTTTATTGGTTATTCTATTATTCATCATGTAAAACCATTACATCAACTAGTATTTGCACAAGCTGCAGCAATTGGTTCTAGTGTTCCATCTATGGCTGGTAGAATGACAACAGGTAAATATAAAAACGGAATATGTTTTGTCGGAGATGGTGGTTTCTTAAATGCACCTGGTTTTTTAACTAATCTTACTAATGTATTAAATAATGAGTTCAATAAGAAAACTAGAATATTATTTGTTATGATTAATGATAATAAATATTCTAATGTTGCTGTAGAAGGAGAACTTCCTCTTTTTGGAAAGTTTACTGAACTAACTTCTACTTGTAAATTACAGAAAAATATAGATATATTTGAAATTATTAAAACTTTTATGGGTAATAAATATATTAAATCATTAAAAATTCAAGATATTAAAGAACCATCAGAAAAACTAGCTGAATTTGTTAAAGGTTGGTATTCTAAATCTGAAGGTTATACTGAACCTGGATTTTATTTTATTTATTTTGAAACTGCAACAGGTCAACCTTACTCTATAAAAAATTAAATATCAGAAAAATTGATTAGTTTTATATTTATAACTATTTATAAATATATTAGTAAAATGCTTGATGAATTATATAATTTGGTTAAAGATTGTACTGAAGGTTCAAATCAAAAAATATTTGAGTTAATCAAAGATGCAGATTTATATGGTTTAGTTTGGCCTAATGGAGAAACACTTTTACATTGGGCAAGTGCTTTTAATAATACAGATATTATTGAACATATTTTAGAAAATGATTTGATTCATGTTAATATTTCAAATTATCGTGGTACTACTTCTTTAATTTATGCATGTTCAAAAGACAATACTGATGCTATTGTTAAATTATTATCTTATAATGCAAATCCGTATATAAAAAGTGGATTTACGGGACTAAGACCAAGCGAAACATGTGAATTAGAAGAAAATAAAATATTACTGGAAGAATATGTAAACAAATATGTACCATTGGAAAATCTAAGAGTCAAAGAAGGTTTTAATTTGTATCAGAGTTACAGTTACCGAGAATATATGTGGTATCTGTCAAATTTAGACTATTATACTAGTAAATTTAAACATATTATTCATGGATTCACACCCAATACAAATGCTAAATATTTTTATGATACTGGAGGACCAATTATGTTATCTAATCGTTTAGACAGTTTGCTTGAATCTTATTATGATTTAATAAATAATCCTGAATCAATTATTGAAAAATCATGTTTGGCTTGTGGAGAAACAAATGATACTAAAAGATGTTCTAAATGTAAACAAGTTTACTTTTGTAATAAAATATGTCAAAAATTCGCACATCCAATACATAAATACGATTGTGAATGTAAAAATTAGTTTTTATAAAATATTGATTTTAAGATATAATTAACATATTATATTATACTTAATTATCCTTAATCATCCGATGCAAAATATAACCGATAATATTATTTGTGAACTTAAAAATAAAACTAATACAGATTATGATTTTAAAGTCTCAACCAATAAATCTAATGATTATGATTATACAATATCAAATGCACTCCAATTCAAAGATATATTAGATAATTTAGAAGGAGATTATGAATTTTTTACTGTTTCCAAATACAAAAACTTTTTTAACATAAAATTATCTGATGAATTTGTTTGTAAACAAATAAATAATTTGGACTTTAATCAAATTGTTAAAAAGACCAAATCACCTAAAAATATTTTAATTGATTATTCTTCTCCTAATGTTGCTAAGGAAATGCATGTGGGCCATTTACGTTCCACTATTATTGGAGATAGTTTAGCTAACTTTTTTGAATCAATTGGTCATAATGTTATGCGTATCAATCATATTGGTGATTATGGTTTACAATTTGGAATGATGATTAACTATATAATAATCCATGATCTAACAAATACTATACACGAACTTGATTTACAAGAACTTTATCAAATATCTAATAAACTTGCTAAAGAATGTGAACAATTTGCATCAGAAGCCCAATTACGTACTTATCAATTACAAAATGGTATTGAACCTGCTATTTCAATACATAAAGCGATATGTGAAAAATCCCGAGAACATTTTAATCTTAATTATTCAATATTAAATATTAAAGGATTAGAAGAAGTTGGTGAAAGTTTTTATCAAAAACTAATTCCTGATATGGTTAAAGAATTAGAACAAGTTGGACTTTTAGAAGAAGATGAAGGTCGTAAAGTAGTTCGAACTGTATTTAGAAATAAACCAAGTTTGATTACAATAGTTAAATCCAATAATGGTTATACTTACGATACAACTGATTTATGTGCATTAAAATACCGTTCTCAAGTACTAAAAGCAGATAAAATTTTATATGTGGTTGATTCAGGTCAAGCTGAACATTTAGAACAGGTATTTCAAGTTGGAGAGAAATTAGGTTGGATTAAACCATCACAGGCAGTTCATGTGGGTTTTGGACTTGTTTTAGATGAAAAAGGTAAAAGAATTAAATCTCGTGACGGTACTACATTAAAATTACTTAAATTATTTGAGGAAACTATAGAAGAAACTACCAAAGTAATTAAACAAAAGAATTCAAAAATATCAGATGAAGATATAAAAAAACTTGCTATTGGTTCAATAAAGTATGCGGATTTAAAAACCAACCGATTAATTGATTACAAATTTAGTTATGATAAGATGTTAAGTTTTACTGGTAATACACTGTGTTACATTATGTATGGGTATATCAGAGCAGTAAAGATTTTAGAAAATTATTTAAGACATGTGGAAACAATTGAACCAAATGTAAAGATTGAGGAATTAAATGAAAAGGATTTTGACTTGATTAAATTTTCATTTAAATTACCAGAGTATATAGAGAAAACAAAATCAGGATATGAAATTAATAATTTGTGTGTGTGGGCGTACGAATTGGTTGAACGAATTCAAGCAAATTACAAGTCTAATCGGGTCTTAAACTTTGATTCAGAAAACAAATTACTTAATTATAATAATTCACGAGCATATATGTTTAAGTTATGTGTTAAAAGTTTGGAATATGTATTTAAAGTTATTAATGTGGAGGTATTACCATTTATGTAAGATTTTTTCAACCAATTAAATATTTTTATAAAAATATATTTTATATGTCAGAAATTATTTATATAGCTTTACTTTTTACTGAAGAAGTTTTTCTATCAGGAATTAATAACGTGATCACATATTTTAATACTATAAAACCATTAAATAAATTGGTTTTGGAGAAATATATAGTTGATAATTCTGAGATTAAAACATTTTTAGCTTTAGAGGATTTTATTACTAAATATCCATCAGGATTAAGAGCTACTATATCAGTAAATACTCCAATTTTAATACAAATTACAAGATTTTTGGAAATAAATAATTTAAATATTCCATCATTTTCATTGAACGCATCATCACTTTCAGTTAAAAAATTAAAAAATATTTTAACATATGGACCATTTGAACAATATTCTATTATGTCAATAATTATGATTTTTGTTGAATATCAAATGAAACAATTTAAAATACTATACGATCCAAATAGCCAAATAGATATTTTTATTAAAGAATGGATAGATCTTATTAAATTTCAATGTGGATTATTAAAAATACCAATAAGTATTGATACATTAGAAGTTAATAAAAATTATAATATACAAAATAATACTTGTATAGTATTACTAGCTGAAAAACTTCCATTAGAAAATACATATGTTAATAATAACTTTTTAAATCAAGTTCCTTCAAATAGTTATATTGTTTTAACTGATGCTACAAATAATATTAATGATATATTTGGAAAAACAACTGCTTTTTCTTGTATACCTTTTCCAATTGATTACACAGTTACCTCTAAAAATGTTTATTCTAGTATAATTGATAAAACAAATATATTTTTCGGTGTTTATGCATTTTTTGATATTTTATACACTTTAGAATTTATATCAGAAAATAATTTATCTCTGACTATAAAAACATTTTCTACAGTAGATGCATTTCAAGATATTCCTTCAGCATATGGTTTTTCATCGTTTGATTTAAATATTAATGGATTACCATATGGTTCATATGATTTTGTATTTACATCTAATACTATATTAAAAAAAAGTGAATTGGAATTATTTAATAAATATAATGATGGAGGAATTTCCAGATTACCACAATCACAATCTGTTTTTAAAAGTGTTGGTATAGTTCCATTTTTTGATTCGCAAATTTTTTATTGTAATCAAGATTATATAAAAATATATAATGAGTGTGGTAAATTAATTGTTAATAGATTTGATAAAAATATTACAATATATAAAAATAATCAGATAGTTGTGTCAGAAAATTTACCATGTCAATTTATAATATCATATAATCCGGATGGATTTTTTGTATATTTACAAAATATATTTAATCTAGAAGGTAAACCTAAAGTAAATGATACAATGTCTAAAAAAACTCTTATAAAATATATAGTTGATTAAAAATTGAATAATTATAATTTGGTTTATTATTATAATTAATTTTACAAATGTCATTAACCAATATAATAATACTAGATGCAGCCAATTGGAAAAATAAGGATGATTTTTATCATTCTTATTGTGAAAGTACAAGCGCACCAAAATGGTTTGGAATGAATTTAGATGCATTAAATGATAGTTTTAGAGGCGGTATATGTAAAATTACTCCAGAAAAAATTATTGTAAGAAACTTTACGAAAAAGATTAAAGAAAATATAGGATTAACATTTTGGAAAGATGTAGAAGAAATTTGTCAAGAAGAAGATGTTGAATTAGAAGTTCATAGTGATTAAAAAAATATTGATTTTAAGAAATAAAAATAATAAATAATAGAAGAATAATTAATGGAATTTATGGATATATGTAATAAATTAGTTGAAGAGAATTCAAGGTTATTAGAAACAAATATTAAGATAACTGATTCACATAAAGAATTACTTGATGAGTTGGTTAAATGTAGAGAAGAGATAGATGAGCTTAAAACCAGATTGAAAAAATATACAGCACCAGAGAGAAACCGTACTTTTTATGAAAAAAATAAGGAAGAACTCAAAAAGAAAAATAAAGAATATAGAGAAAAAACAGGATATAAAAAAGAATATCCTCCTGAAAAGATTAAAGAATATAATAAAAAAGCTTATGAAAGAAGAAAACAGAAAATAATAAAACAAGAAGTATAATTTAAAATATAATAAATAAAATTATGCGTAAAAATTTATTTAAAGTTTAATTTATATAGATAATTATATAAATGGAAAAAAATAAAAGAGAGGTAATAACTACAGAAAAGTTTATTGAAATGGGTAAAAAAGTTCATGGAGATAAATT
>JACCDO011159372.1_pt1 | contig 33746 bp, 28 predicted proteins | sample 7446101 | NCBI WGS metagenome assembly JACCDO01 (sample SAMN15323440, study PRJNA562643) | freshwater metagenome | isolation source: river surface water | place: USA:Blue River Watershed | collected 2017-08-16 | reverse complement strand
CACTCGACAAAATGAATGGGCTCGTGGCCATCAATTCGCTGATGGCGATGGTGGGCGGTACGCTGGTCGCTTTGGTGCTGGGCAAGAATGACCCGGGTTTTGTCTACAACGGACCGCTCGCGGGACTAGTTGCTGTATGCGCCGGCTCGGATCTGATGCATCCTTTGGGCGCGCTGATTACAGGCGGTGTGGCTGGCGCCATCTTTGTGTGGATGTTTATCTTGACTCAGAATCGCTGGAAGATTGATGACGTCCTCGGTGTGTGGCCATTGCATGGATTGTGCGGCGCATGGGGTGGTCTTGCGGCCGGTATTTTCGGTCTGCAGTCGGCCGGCGGCCTAGGGGGAGTGTCGCTCATGTCGCAGCTGATCGGCACGCTAATGGGCATCTCGATCGCTGTTGCAGGCGGATGGTTGATCTACGGCGTTCTCAAAAAGGCGACGGGCATACGTCTTGATCCCGAAGAGGAGTACGAGGGCGCGGATCTGTCGGTGCACAAGATCACGTCTACACCGGAGCGCGAAGTCAGCTGGTAATCGACATCGCTGACATTGAATCAATCTTGCATCTTGCGGCGTATGTCCATCGAGCGCAGTCCGAACGACTGCCCGTGACGATGTGCCGCAAGATCATCAAAGAAAAATCTGAGTGTATGTGACACCGTTGGGAACGCAATCTCATCCCAGGGTATGTCGGCTTTGGAGAAAAGTTTGACTTCCAGGCTTTCTGTGCCTGCCAAGAAATCAAGATCGAGCAGGCGCGCACGGTAGAACATGTGCACTTGGTGTACGTGGGGCACGTTCATCATTGAGTACAACGCTTGAATTTCGATTCGCGCACCAGCTTCTTCGAGCGTTTCGCGCTCGGCTGCCTCGGCGGTGGTCTCATTGTTCTCCATGAAACCGGCTGGCAATGTCCAGTAGCCATGGCGTGGCTCAATGGCTCGTCTGCATAGCAGTACCATGCCTGCCGCTTGCTCATCCCACAGAGGGATGCTGCCAACAACCATCTTGGGATTCTGATAGTGCACCGTACCGCAATGCGTGCATACATGCCGCTCGCGGTTGTCGTCGGACGGAATGCGAACCTGCACCGGGTGGCCGCAGCTTGAGCAGAAATTCATCGCGGGTGCGTAATCAGGGTTGATGAGAGCAAGCAGGTACAAGTGGTGTCGCGAACGAGTGTAACACTCGAAAGACGCGCCTTACTTCAACAAAGAGTATTTGCAAAACAGAGCCAGGCCCTGTATAGTTCGATCCCTCAGGCGCGGGGTGGAGCAGTCTGGCAGCTCGTCGGGCTCATAACCCGAAGGTCACAGGTTCAAATCCTGTCCCCGCAACCAAACTCCGGCCCGGTCCTCGCGATCGGGCTTTGTTTTTCAGGAGCGGAAGTCGCTGTTCGCATCTGGCCGCACCGAGCCACGTGCTCGTTGGCGAGCGAGTCGATCCCCTGTGGTTGTGGCCTGCTTCTTGCACCTTGAGGCAATGACAATTCGGGGGAACTGCCCTATAATGCGCGCCAGTTCGGGTCTGACGCGGCCCTCCTCCCATTCCGGGAACGAACAGTCCGCCGTCCCTGCCGAGTCTAGGTGACCGGCCCTTGAGCGCCAGCAGCCCTTCAAAAAGCCCACCACATCGGGCGCTGGCAGCAAGCACCATCGATACAGCTCCTGCCGCATAGTCTTTGACGCAGGCCCTTTAGTTTGCTGTTCACTGCAACCAACCTGTACTGCAAGAATCACAGATGAATACCGTTGAGGCGAAAAAAGTCCTTGAGACCGTGTTGCTTTGCACGCATGAAGCGCTCACGATCAACGACATGAAAAAACTCTTCGTCGGGCTGGCAGAAGGAGATGAGTCTCCGCTCGATACCGATTCGATCAACTCACTGCTCGACGAACTGACCCAGGATTGGTCCGAGCGTGGGATCGAACTAGTGCGGCTGTCCACCGGGTGGCGGTTTCAGAGCCGGCCGGAAATGAAACTTTTTCTCGATAGGCTCAACCCGGAAAAGCCCCCAAAGTACACTCGCGCGACGTTGGAGACACTCGCTATCATCGCTTACCGGCAACCCGTTACGCGAGGTGACATCGAAGATATCCGAGGTGTAGCGGTGAACTCGCAGACCATCAAGCTACTTGAGGACCGTGGCTGGATCGATGCCATCGGTCATCGCGATGTGCCGGGTCGTCCTGCGCTGTTTGCAACGACCAAGCAATTTCTGGACGACCTTGGCCTGTCATCGCTGGAGGAACTGCCGCCGTTACAGCCGGTAGGTGGCGAAGGTATGAATGGCTCGAGCGTCATCCAAGCAATGGAGCAAAATATCGAGGCAACGCTGAATCAGGCAACAATTCAGTTTTCAGACGCCGGTGATGCAGGCGACTCTGCTGATTCTGAAGCCGAGCACGACGTTCATCCAGTTAGCGTAGCCCGTGGAGAGCTGCGAGAAGACGTCGAGAGTGGTGAGGCAGGTAACAGAACGAGTGAAGAGAACACAGAACAAACACAGGAACCCATGCAAGCAAGCGAGCGTACGCTCGGCGATGCTAATGATTAACTCCCACCCCGAAACACACAATGACAGTCAACGATCCTACTGACCCTCAGGCTGAACTGAGCGTGCACGACCTCGAGCAAGAAACCGGGAGGCCCGGTCAGGAGGGCAGTGACAAGAAGACTCCGGTGGATCAGAAGCCTGCTCGCCGTGGCGTTCGAGGTCCTCGGTCTTTGCGGCGCGCGCGATCGGAGAGGGGCGCGGAAGGAGCAGCGTCCACCCCATCCATTGCTGTTGAGGGGGAGTCTGAAGCGCGAGCGCGTCCGGAGCACGGGACCCGCTCTCAGCAGCCGCCGCGTCAGCATGCACACAAGCAGAATCCTCCGCGCGGAAAAGATGCCCAGAACGGTGGACAAGAACGCAAGCATCAGAAAAATCCGCGCCATGCCGGCCGGGCCGGTTCGGGTGACGCCGATGCGGCATTCAGTTTTGTCACTTCCGAGGCCTATGATCAGGCGGTAGCCGCCGAGGACAACGCTCCGCGTCAGCCGCGCCAGCACAAACCGGTTCGGCGTGATCTCACTGCCGACGATGATGCTCCCAAGTTGCACAAGGTTCTTGCCGAGGCTGGTATGGGTTCCCGGCGCGACATGGAAGAGCTGATCATCGCCGGGCGCGTGTCGGTCAATGGTGAGCCCGCGCACATAGGTCAGCGCATTTTGCCGACGGACCAGGTTCGTATCAATGGCAAGCTCGTGCAGCGCAAGATCAGCAGCCGGCCGCCGCGTGTTCTGGTGTATCACAAGCCGGCTGGTGAGATCGTGAGTACGAGTGATCCCGAGGGTCGGGCAACGGTTTTCGATCGGCTGCCTCCGATGAAAGCCGGCAAATGGCTGGCTGTGGGCAGGCTTGATTTCAACACCGAAGGGCTTCTGCTGTTCACGACATCCGGAGATCTGGCTAATCGTCTGATGCACCCGCGTTATGGCATCGAGCGCGAGTACGCGGTGCGTACGCTGGGCGAGCTCGAGGAGGGCATGCGCCAGAAGCTGCTTTCAGGCGTCGAACTGGAAGATGGGCCGGCCAGCTTCAACAAGATCAGCGATGGCGGTGGCGAGGGAGCTAACCGCTGGTATCGCGTGATCATCTCCGAAGGGCGCAATCGTGAAGTGCGCCGCATGTTCGAGGCAATCGGTCTCACCGTCTCTCGCCTTATTCGTACCCGATACGGCCTGATGACCCTGCCCGCCAGCCTCAAGCGCGGGCGCTGGGAAGAGCTTGATGAGCACGCGGTCAGGGGCCTGATGGCGGCCAGTGGTCTGCAAAAAAACAGCAAGCAGCAGAAGCCGCATGGGCCTCAATCGCGTGGCCAGCAACCGAATGGTAATCGCAATGGCCAACACTACAGCCAGCCAAACGGTCAGCAGAACGGCAAGCGCCCTTCCGGAAAGCCTCGCCAGCCTGATCCTTTGCAGACGGCCATTGGCCTGCCAATGGTGATCAATGGTAATCGGCCAAATCGAGGAGATGGCCAGCGCCGTAATACCCAGGGCCGCAATAGTCAGGGTGGCGGGCAGTGGGCCAACGATCGATTCGGCGGCACGCAACAGCGCCGGCGGTCGCGCGGTTGACCGGGCGCAGTCCGAAAATTTTTCTTTTGATAAGTCGGCCAAATCGCGGACGCGCATTGCAGCGGAGCGGCTTATCGCTTATAATCAGACACTTAACAAAGCGTCACCCAAGTGTTACGCGTTGCCTTGTCAGCCAGATACGGTTCGGCGGTGGCATATGTGCGGCTCGCTGGGCGCCAAGCAAAAAAAGATGGGCACTTGCCCATTTTTTTTTTCCTGAAAAGTTTGCAACCGGCCGCTGACATAGCGATCGGGTTGGAGTGTGGTGTGGTTCTATCAGCGCTAATTGAAAAGACAGTCGTCGGCATGGGCTACGAACTGGTCGATTTCGAGCGGCGCGGGCATGGGCACCTGACGGTCTTCATTGATGTGCCCGAGCATGAGGGCCGCGCCGTGACGGTAGAAGATTGCGAGAAAGTTACGCATCAGCTGCTGCATGTGCTGACCGTCGAGGATGCCGATTATGAACGGCTTGAAGTGTCTTCACCGGGATTGGACAGGCCGCTGAAGAAAGTAGCTGATTTCGCTCGCTTCGCCGGACAAGAAGCGCTGATCAAGCTGCGCATGACCCTGCCCGGTGCGGGCAATCGCAAATCTTTTCAGGGCGTGCTGCACGCTCCAGAGGGCGAGACGCTCAAACTTGAATTCGAAGGAAATGAAGGGCCGGCGATGCTGGAGTTTTCGCTGGCTGAAGTGGACAAGGCACGCTTGGTGCCCAAAGTGGATTTCAGGAGTCGCAAATGAGTCGCGAAATTTTGATGCTGGTCGATGCGCTGGCGCGTGAGAAGAACGTCGACAAGGAGGTCGTGTTCGGCGCACTGGAGCATGCGCTCGCACAAGCCACCAAAAAGCGCTACGAGGGCGAGGTCGATATCCGCGTGGCTATTGATCGCGACAACGGCGAATTCGAGACCTTCCGTCGCTGGCATGTCGTGCCCGACGAGGCGGGACTGCAGCTGCCCGACCAGGAAATCCTGCTGTTCGAAGCCAAGGAGCAGATCGACGATATCGAGGTCGATGACTACATCGAAGAGCCTATCGAATCTGTCGATTTCGGACGTCGCTTTGCGCAGGACACCAAGCAGGTGGTACTGCAGCGCATCCGTGATGCAGAGCGCGAGCAGATCTTGTCAGATTTCCTTGAGCGCGGCGACTCTTTGGTGACTGGTACCATCAAGCGCATGGAGCGCGGCGATGCCATCGTAGAGTCCGGCAAGATCGAGGCGCGACTTCCGCGTGATCAGATGATCCCGAAAGAAAACCTGCGCATCGGCGATCGTGTGCGCGCCTACATTCTGCGCATCGACCGCAATGCGCGCGGCCCGCAGGTCATCCTCTCGCGTACCGCGCCTGATTTCATCATGAAGCTGTTCGAACTTGAAGTTCCCGAGATCGAGCAGGGCCTCCTGCAGATCAAGTCAGCCGCACGCGACCCCGGCGTTCGCGCGAAGATCGCCGTATACACCAGCGACAAGCGCATCGATCCCATCGGCACGTGCGTTGGCATGCGTGGCTCACGTGTACAGAGCGTGACGGGTGAGCTGGGCGGCGAGCGGGTTGATATTGTGCTTTGGTCTGATGACCCCGCACAGTTCGTCATTGGTGCTTTGGCGCCGGCCAATGTCTCCTCGATCGTGGTCGATGAAGACAAGCATGCGATGGATGTCGTGGTCGACGAGGAAAATCTCGCGATAGCGATCGGTCGCGGCGGTCAGAACGTACGTCTGGCATCCGAACTCACCGGCTGGCAGATCAACATCATGACCGCTGAAGAATCTGCAGACAAGGCAGCGTCGGAGCGCGCCCTCATCCGTCAGGTGTTCATGGAAAAGCTCGATGTGGACGAGGAAGTCGCTGATATTCTTGCTCAGGAAGGTTTCTCCACATTAGAAGAAATCGCCTACGTGCCAATCTCTGAGATGCTGGATATTGAAGCCTTCGACGAGGAGACCGTTGATGAGCTGCGCAACCGCGCTCGTGACGCGCTCGTCACCGAAGCCATCGCCTCGGAAGAAGGACTCGAGGGTATGGAAGACGGACTGATCAATCTAGAGGGCATGGACCGTACGACTGCAGGTAAGCTGGGACTCGCGGGCATCAAGACGCTGGAAGCTTTCGGCAGCCTTGCCTACGATGAGTTTGGTGCGATCCTCGCGCTCTCGACAGAGCGCGCGCGACAGCTGATCGACGAAGAATTCAAGGATGCCACGGACGATGAAATGCGACTGATCGATGCGAAGTATGACGAGCATGCCAAAGAGCTGCAGGCTCGCGTGTGGAGCCTTGCCGAGAGCAAGTGATTCCTCCGACTGACATCATGGATAGCGCGACTAGAAAAGAGGACTGAATGGCAAGCAACAACGTAGCCCAATTTGCCTCCGAGCTGAAAATGCCGGCCGACCTGCTGCTCAAGCAGCTCAAGGCGGCTGGCGTCGACAAGAGCTCGGCCGAGGATCAGCTTTCCAAGGAAGACAAGGACAAGCTGCTCGGGCACCTGCGCAAAGTTCATGGATCTACTGGGGACGGCGAGAAGAAAAAGATCACGCTCACCCGAAAAGAAACGACGGAAATCAAGCAAGCCGATTCCAGCGGCAAGTCACGCACTATTCAAGTCGAGGTCAGAAAGAAGCGTACTTTCGTCAAACGTGACGATGCGCCTGTTGCGAGCGAAATCGATGCGCCGCAGGCAAATATCATCGACGATGCCGAACTCGCGCGCCGGGCTGATGAGGCACGTCGTCAGTCTGAGCTGATCGCACGTCAGGAAGCCGATCTTCGCGAGAAGCAGGAAAGACTAGCCAAACTGGAGGCCGAGCGTATCGCTGCCGAGCAGGCAGAGGCCGAACTATCCAACGCAGTCGCAGCAACAGCGAAAGATGCCACTTTGTCGGGCGCGGCATCAGCAGAGCGTGCCGCCGAAGAGGCGGCTCGTGCTGCTGCCGAGACCGCTCGCGCTGTCGCCGCCGAGCAGGCGCGCAAGGCGGTGGCCAATGAAGTTGCGCAGATCAAGGCCATGATGAATGCGCCGCGCAAGGTCCTCAAAGCACCCGAGCAGCCGGCGGCGCGTGCCGAAGGTACCTTGCATCGTCCTGCCGAGAAAAAAGCCGGCGAGAAGAAGGACGACAAAAAGCCCGGTGAGAAAAAATCCATCAAGTCTGCCAACGTCTCATCGACTTGGCAGGACGAGAAGAAACGTGGCCCCGGTGGTCTGAAGACGCGTGGCGCACCGACGCCGGGTGGCCGCGATGGCTGGCGTGCAGGTCCGCGTGGCCGCCGCAACAGCCATGCTGATGAACGCGAGTCGAATTTCCAGCAGCCGACCGAGGCGGTCGTGCGAGAGGTACATGTGCCCGAAACCATCACGGTTGCCGAGCTAGCGCACAAGATGTCTGTCAAAGCCTCAGAGGTCATCAAGCAGCTCATGAAGCTTGGACAAATGGTCACCATCAATCAGGTGCTCGATCAGGAAACCGCAATGATCGTCGTCGAAGAGATGGGTCACGTTGCGCATGCCGCCAAACTGGACGATCCCGAGGCATTGCTTGAGGAGGGTGATCAGAACGCCGATGCCGAAATGCACCCGCGTGCGCCGGTGGTTACCGTCATGGGTCACGTCGACCACGGCAAGACCTCACTGCTCGATTATATTCGTCGTGCCAAGGTCGCATCTGGTGAGGCAGGTGGCATTACCCAGCATATCGGCGCTTATCATGTCGAGACGCCGCGTGGCATGATTACTTTCCTCGATACCCCAGGTCACGAAGCATTTACCGCCATGCGTGCGCGCGGCGCGAAGGCGACCGATATTGTCATTCTGGTGGTGGCCGCCGATGATGGCGTGATGCCCCAGACCAAGGAGGCGATCGCGCACGCGAAAGCCGCTGGTGTCCCCTTGGTGGTTGCGATTAACAAGATCGACAAGCCGGGAGCAAATCCTGATCGTGTGAAAACCGAGCTCGTTGCCGAGCAGGTAGTGCCTGAAGAATACGGCGGCGATTCCCCCTTTATTCCTGTCTCCGCAAAAACCGGCGAAGGTATTGATACCTTGCTCGAGAACGTTTTGCTGCAAGCCGAAGTGCTGGAGCTTCAGGCGCCTGTCGAAACGCCCGCCAAGGGTTTGGTTATCGAAGCCAAGCTCGACAAAGGCCGTGGACCAGTTGCCACCATCATGGTGCAGTCCGGCACTCTCAAGCGCGGCGATATCGTGCTCGCAGGCTCTTCATATGGTCGGGTCCGCGCCATGCTGGACGAGAATGGCAAAGCGATTAACGAAGCTGGACCGTCGATTCCCGTTGAGATTCAAGGTCTGACCGAAGTGCCAGCCGCTGGTGAAGAAGCGATGGTGCTTGCGGACGAGCGCAAGGCGCGCGAGATCGCCCTGTTCAGACAAGGCAAGTACCGCGACGTCAAGCTTGCCAAGCAGCAGGCCGCAAAACTGGAGAATATGTTCGAGCAGATGGGCGAAGGCGAGATAAAGAACTTGGCGCTCATCATCAAAGCCGACGTGCAGGGCTCGCAGGAAGCCTTGGTCGGATCGATGCAGAAACTCTCTACCGCTGAAGTACGTGTGCAGGTCGTTCATGCTGCAGTGGGTGGTATCAGCGAATCCGATGTCAATCTGGCGCTGGCCTCCAAGGCGGTGATTATCGGCTTCAATGTGCGTGCCGATGCCTCTGCACGCAAGCTGGCCGAATCCAGCGGCATCGATATTCGTTACTACAACATCATTTACGACGCGATTGATGAGATCAAGGCCGCGATGGGCGGCATGTTGGCGCCAGAGAAGCGCGAGCACGCGCTGGGACTCGTCGAGATTCGCCAGGTCTTCATGGTCAGCAAGGTCGGTGCGATTGCTGGCTGCTATGTACTCGAAGGTATGGTCAAGCGTGGCGCGCATGTCCGTCTGTTGCGCGACAATGTGGTGCTGTGGACTGGCGAGCTGGATTCGCTCAAGCGCTTCAAGGATGACGTGAAAGAAGTGAAGTCCGGGTTTGAGTGCGGGCTCTCACTGAAAAACTACAACGACATCAAGGAAGGCGATCAGCTTGAAGTCTTCGAGGTGCAAGAAGTCGCTCGAACTCTTTAAGATAACAAAGATAAAGTCACCGGACCCCGGCCTGCGCCGGGGTGACGATGTTGCAGTCCGCTGGTATTTAATTCTGTCATCCCCGCGTACGCCGGGATCCAGTGTCTTTTGAAACGTATCCTCCTTCATGGCCAAGCACAGCAAATCCATCCCCGGCCGCAGTCAGCGCGTCGCTGATCAGATCCAGAAAGATCTGGCCGAGCTGATCGCGATGGACGTCAAAGATCCCCGGGTTGGCATGGTCACACTGACCGAAGTCCAGCTCACACCCGACTACGCGCACGCCAAAGTCTTTTTCACGACCTTGATCGATGATCCTGCATCCGTAGCCAACACCATCAAAGGATTACAAAAAGCGGCTGGATTTTTGCGTAATCAATTGGGCAAGCGACTGCATATTCATACTCTGCCTGAGCTTCACTTTGTGCATGACACTTCCACGCTTCGTGGTGCCACACTGTCGAAATTGATCGACGAAGCTAATGCCACCCGCGCGATCGACGCGGACGAGCACTAGCCTCAGCCTTCTGACCTGCCCATGAATCATCAGGTCAAGCGCAGGCGCGTTCCTGTTCATGGCGTACTTCTGCTCGACAAACCGGCAGGTATATCGAGCACGCAGGCACTTGCCAAAGCCAAATGGCTGCTCAATGCCGAAAAAGCCGGACATACCGGCACCCTCGATCCATTTGCTACAGGTCTGTTGCCACTGTGTTTTGGCGAGGCGACAAAATATGCGAGTGATCTGCTGGATGCAGACAAATCATATGAGGCAACGATTCATCTTGGTGTAACGACGTCTACTGGCGATACCGAGGGCGAGGTATTGGAGAGCCGAGAGGTCCGTGTTACCCGAGAGCAGATCGACAGAGCGCTGTCTCATTTCAATGGAAAGATCAGCCAGACACCACCGATGTATTCTGCTTTGAAAGTAGATGGAAAACCTCTCTATGCGTATGCCCGTGAGGGTATAACTCTGGAACGCAAATCGAGAGAAATCCTCATTCATGAGATCGAATTAATGGAATTCGACTTTACCACCTTGAAGATACGCGTACGCTGCAGCAAAGGCACCTATGTGCGTGTGTTGGGAGAAGATATTGGCAAAGCTTTGGGTTGCGGCGCACATCTGACACAACTCCGACGCACTAGCATCGCTCACCTGTCGGTCGCGGAGGCAGTTCCGCTATCGGTGTTGGAAGAAAGCAGTGAGGCTCGTTCCTCCTTGCTGCGACCCGTTGATAGCCTTACTTCAATGCTGCCAGCAGTGCAGCTCAGTGAAGAGTTGATTCGCCGTTTCATGCATGGGCAGCGACTGGCGCTTGGTAGAGAGTTGGGCGAGCACTGTCTGTCTCTTCCGCTTCCTGAGGGCAGAGTCAGGGTGCTCGGACCGGCTGGCAGTTTTGCCGGTACCGCAGTCGTCACCCATGATCTGGTGCTGATTCCGGAGCGTGTGGTGTCAACCACGGCCTGACGAGGTGACGTATCTGCTTGGACTCGATGCCGTCGACTGAGCGCTCACTTCAGAATAATCTCGTTGTCGAAAAAATAAAAATACGGCAATTTCACATGCGTGGTTGGGCCGGTGCCAAGATGCCGGCCGTAATCTGGGAAGTTTTTGCAACTCATTGAAAAATCAAGGAATTTCTCGGATTCGACACAATTAAGTGGTACACTCCCGGGTTTACCCGATTTGTCCAGTCCCCTATGTCGAATACTGATCGCGCTTTGCGCAACATTGCCATCATTGCCCACGTTGACCATGGCAAGACCACCCTGGTTGACCAGCTGCTGAGGCAGTCTGGCACCTTCCGCGAGAACCAGCAGGTAGATACCCGTGTGATGGATTCCAACGACCTCGAAAAAGAGCGCGGGATCACCATCCTCGCGAAGAACTGCGCGGTCGAGTATGAAGGCACCCACATCAATATCGTCGATACCCCCGGTCACGCTGATTTTGGCGGTGAAGTAGAGCGCGTGCTGTCGATGGTCGACTCTGTGCTGCTGCTGGTCGATGCCGTTGAAGGCCCGATGCCCCAGACGCGCTTCGTTACCCGCAAGGCGCTGGGTCTGGGACTCAAACCCATCGTCGTGGTGAACAAGATCGATCGTCCCGGTGCGCGTCCTGACTGGGTGATCAACGCGACCTTCGAATTGTTCGATAAGCTCGGTGCTACCGAAGAACAGCTCGATTTTCCGGTTGTCTATGCGTCCGCCCTCAATGGTTATGCCAGCCTTGATCCAGAGATGCGTGAAGGCGATATGAAACCGCTGTTCGATGCTGTGCTCAACTACGTGCCGGTGCGTGATGATGATTCGGATGGCCCTCTGCAGCTGCAAATTTCTTCGCTCGACTACTCGTCTTACGTTGGCAAGATCGGCATCGGCCGTATCAAGCGTGGCCGCGCGAAACCGTTGCAAGATGTGATTATCCTGAATGGTCCAGACTCGACACCGATCAAAGGCCGCATCAACCAGGTACTCAAATTCCGTGGTCTGGAGCGCGAGGTCGTGCCTGAGGCGATGGCCGGCGATATTGTGCTGATTAATGGTATTGAAGACGTGGGTATTGGTTCAACCGTCTGCGCGGTTGATGCGCCGGATGCATTACCGATGCTGAGCGTTGACGAGCCGACGCTGACGATGAACTTCATGGTGAACACTTCACCACTCGCAGGCCGAGAGGGAAAATTCGTCACTAGCCGTCAGTTGCGTGAGCGACTCGAGCGCGAGTTGAAATCGAACGTCGCACTGCGCGTCTCGCCGACGGATGATGACACCATTTTTGAAGTCTCTGGTCGAGGTGAACTTCATCTGACCATCTTGCTGGAGAATATGCGTCGCGAAGGATATGAACTGGCGGTCTCTCGTCCACGTGTGGTGTTCAAAATGATCGATGGTGCAAGACATGAGCCCTTTGAGAATTTGACCGTCGATGTCGAAGAAGCGCACCAGGGTGGTGTGATGGAAGAACTGGGTCGCAGGCGTGGTGAACTGCAGGATATGCAGCCCGATGGCAAAGGACGTGTGCGCCTCGAGTATCGTATTCCTGCCCGTGGCCTGATCGGGTTCCAGGGCGAGTTCATGACGCTGACACGGGGCACGGGTTTGATGAGCCATGTGTTCGATGCCTATGGCCCGGTGGATGCCAGCAAGGGCGAGCTCGCCGGCCGGCGTAATGGCGTGCTGATTTCCCAGGAAGACGGTGCGGCAGTGGCTTACGCGCTATGGAAGTTGCAGGAGCGTGGACGTATGTTCGTCGTTCACAACGACCCCATCTACGAAGGCATGATCATCGGCATACACTCGCGAGATAATGATCTGGTGGTCAACCCCATCAAGGGCAAGCAACTCACCAACGTGCGTGCATCTGGCACCGATGAAGCGGTACGCTTGATTCCGCCGATCGATCTGACACTTGAGTATGCAGTTGAGTTCATCGAAGATGATGAGTTGGTCGAGATCACGCCCAAGAGCATACGTCTGCGTAAGCGATTCCTGAAAGAGCATGAGCGCAAGCGCGCCTCGCGTGAAGCTGCCTGATCAACACCCATGGTATGAAGTAAAAAAAGCGCCTGCGGGCGCTTTTTTTTGCAAGATTAATGGGCGTTTACTTGGTCATGCGGACAAGGATTTTGCTGATCGCTGCGACCAGTCGGTTGATTTGTTCCTCGTCAATGATCAGGGGTGGCGACAGTGCAATGATGTCTCCCGTAGTCCGGATCAATACGTTCTCTTCCCAGAAGCAACGCTCGAAGACGTCATACGCGCGTGCAGTCGGCTTGCTCGGGATAGGTTCGAGTTCTATACCGCAGACCAATCCGAGGTTGCGCACGTCTTTCACATGAGGCAGTCCGCGCAGTGAATGAGCAGCAGCTTCAAATGCAGGCGCCATTGACGCGGCGCGCGCAAACAACTTCTCGCTCTGGTATACATCCAGCGTAGCAATTGCAGCGGCGCAGGCCAGCGGGTGGCCGCTGTAGGTATAGCCATGGTAGAACTCGATCGCATTTTCAGGCGCAGTGTCCATGAAGGTGTCATGGATAGCTTGTTTTGCGATCACGGCCCCCATGGGCACCATCGCATTTGTCAGGCCCTTCGCGCAGCAGATCATGTCAGGCGTCACGCCAAAATAGTCCGCGCCGAATGCCGTGCCCAACCGCCCGAATCCAGTAATGACTTCATCGAAAATCAGCAGGATGCCGTGCTTGTCACAGATTGCGCGGAGCTTTTGCAAATAGCCTTTGGGTGGAATGATCACACCTGTCGAACCCTGTACTGGCTCAACGATCAACGCAGCTACCGTCGTCGGATCGTGCAGCGCGAGCAGGCGCTGCTCGAATTCATCAGCCATCTCGGCGCCGTGTTCCGGTAGCCCGCGCGAGAAGGCATTGCGTGATATGTCCAGCGGATGACGTAGATGATCGACTCCTGGCAGCGCGGGGCCAAAGTGCTTGCGATTACCTGCGATGCCACCGACGGCAATGCCACCAAATCCCACGCCGTGATAGCCGCGTTCGCGGCCTATCAATCGCGTGCGAAGTGAATCGCCGCGCATCCGGTGGTAAGCCAGCGCCATCTTCAGCGCGGTATCCACGGCTTCCGATCCGCTGTTACAGAAAAATACGCGGTTCAGCCCCTGGGGTGCCAACTCGGCTAGGCTGCGCGCCGCATCGAACGCACCCGCATGCCCCATCTGGAAAGGCGGTGCGAAATCCATGGTCTGTGCCTGCTGGATCACCGATTCGGTGATCTTAGGATGGCCGTGCCCGGCGTTCACGCACCATAGTCCTGCGGTGCCATCGAGTATCTGCCGGCCATCGTCGGTTGTGTAGTGCATGCCGGCCGCCGACTTCATCATCCGCGGGCGTGCCTTGAATTGCCGGTTGGCGGTGAAAGGCATCCAGTAATGGGTGGTATCGGTTGTCATGAGCGCAAAAATAGTCTGAAAAATAGTCTGAAATATCTGTGGGTCTTTGATTCATCAATTCCTGCAACCATCACTTTACTGCATCCGGGGCCGTGGTTGCGGGTACCGGTAAAATGTGGGCTGACCCCGTTGACGCCTAGTCCGACATTGAAAATACCGCTGCCTCCCCGCCGCTTGTCCGTCGCACCCATGATGGACTGGACTGATCGCCATTGCCGGATGTTCCACCGGCAGATCACGCGCCATACCTGGCTCTACACGGAAATGGTCACTACCGGTGCGATCATCCATGGTGACAAGGCCCGACATCTCGATTTCAGCGATGAGGAGCATCCGGTCGCCCTGCAGCTGGGGGGCAGTGAACCAGCAGATCTCGCGATCAGCGCGCGCTTTGGCGAGCAATGGGGCTACGACGAAATCAATCTTAACTGCGGCTGTCCTTCTGAGCGAGTACAGCGCGGTGCGTTTGGTGCCTGTCTGATGGCCGAGCCCGCTCTGGTGGCCGATAGTGTGAAGGCCATGCGTGATGCCGTCAGCATTGATGTCACCGTCAAGCACCGCATCGGTATCGATGAGATCGACTCATATGACTTCGTTCGAGACTTCGTTGGCACCGTTGCGGAGGCTGGCTGTCGCACCTTCATCGTCCACGCAAGAAATGCAATCCTCAAAGGGCTGACCCCAAAAGAGAACCGCGAGATACCCCCGTTGCGTTACGAGCGTGCGTATCAACTGAAGAGAGATTTTCCTCAGCTGGAGATTATCATCAATGGTGGTATCAAAAGCCTGCGCGAGATCGATGTACATTTACAGCATGTCGATGGCGTGATGATCGGGCGCGAGGCGTATCACAACCCCTACCTGATGGCTGCATTCGATGGACGCTATTACGGCGACGCCATGGCACCCTTGAGTCGCCACGAGATTATTGATGCGATCCTGCCCTATATACGCGAACAGCTGGACCGCGAAGGCCCACGTCTTAACAGCATCACCCGGCATATGCTGGGCCTGATGGCGGGCTTGCCAGGGGCGCGCAGTTTTCGGCAGCGGCTATCAGATGCGAAACAGCTCGCTAGCGGTGATCCAGACATTCTGCGGCAAGCGGCGCAGGCGGTGTTGGGCGCTGATGCCGTCACCAGACCGTCATCCGTGGATTGATCAGTACTCGCGCAACCGGTTGTACAGTGTCTTCAGGCTGATACCCAGTGTTTTGGCCGCCTGTTGCTTGTTGCCCTGAAAATGCTTGAGCGTCGCCAAGATGATCTCCCGTTGTGCATCGACCAGTCGCGTGCCAACCATGAAATTGAGCATGCCATTAATCATCATTGCCGGTCTGTGGCTGGAATCTGTTGGTTCATCCAGTGTCACGGCGCCAGTAGACAGTATGTATGCCCGCTGAACCAGATTCTTGAGCTCCCTGACATTACCGGGCCAGTGATAAGCCCGTATTCGCTCGAAGGAGCGTCGCGAGAATTGCTTGCATGTGCCAGCGCGATCATTCAGCTCGTCGAGAAAGTGCTGAGCCAGAAGCTCGGCGTCATTACCTCTCTCGCGCAGAGGGGGCACTGCGATAGGGAATACGGCGAGCCGGTACATCAAGTCCTGACGCAGAAGACCTTGATTGACGGCTTCTTGCAGTGAACGATTAGTCGCAGCGATCAGTCGGACATTGACCTGGATCTCCTGGCTTCCGCCGACGCGGTAGAAGCGACCACCTTCCAGTATTCGTAGCAGCTTTACCTGCATATCGGCTGGCATCTCGGTGATCTCATCGAGGAATAAAGTGCCTCCCGATGCATGCTCGAAATAGCCCATGTGCTGCTTTCCTGCACCGGTGAAGCTACCTTTTTCGTGACCAAACAACACGGCTTCGATCAGAGTTTCGGGTATTGCGCCACAATTGACCGCAACGAAATGCGCGTCGCAGCGGGAACTGTCCCGATGAATCGCCATGGCGATCAATTCTTTACCAGTCCCACTTTCTCCCTCGAGCAGCACGGTCGCCTCAGTGGGGCCTACGCGGCGGATCTGAGTGTAAAGCAGATCCATAGCCTCTGAGCTTCCGTACAGCGAACGGTAATGTCTGAGTCGGATATCTGGGGGCATTGCACGGGATTCATGGGTAGCGCGTATGCCGCTACCGAGATTACAAATGAAAAATATCTCCCATCGGCCGTAACAGATCCTGTTCGATCTCAAAACATCGGCATTTGTCCGGCGCGGCAACCGGTACCAGAGACAGGTAATTAGTCCAAAGGCAGAGGGTATTTCTGTGGCGGTATTTGGCGAGACGCAGATATCAGTCTGAAGCGTTGAAACTTATGTACTGTGTGCCAGTCAAGCGAGAGGTTGATGCAACCGCTTTTGAAAGGAATAGTAATGAGATCCAATCTGGGCAAATCAAAGACACTGGTCGTTCTGGGCCTATTGACGGTCAGTCTTGCAGCCTGCAACCGAGGTGGTGGCAGCAGTTCCGAGCAGAGTGGTACGGGCACATCAGGTGGCGCGAGTGCTTCATCGGCTTCTACCAAACAAACGCCGCCTGAGAGTGTCGCTGCACCAGGTGCCAGCACGTCATCAGATGGCGGTGCGAGCGGCGGCGTAACAGACAGCACCTCCGGTAGCACGTCAACCGGCGCAACATCTGGCGGTACTTCCGGCAAAAGTTCGGGCGGCACTTCGGGTGATATGTCAGGCGGGAGCAAAGGGGAAAGCTCGGGTACCAGTTCGGCAGGCAGTTCCGACTCCGGATACTCGATGGGTGGCTCAACGAGCGGTTCGTCAACGGGCGGGAGCGTAGGCAGTCGCTCAGGTAGCGGTCTCGGAATCCGATCAGATGCGCCATCGGGTGGTAAGTCGAGTGGCAAGTCAGAGGCAAGTGCTGGCAGCGATTCCAACGGAGCGTCGAAATGAGCAGAGGGGCAAGCGCGGCGCGCTCAGCCTCAATGGAAATTACTCGCTGATGCTGCACGCACTGATCGTCAATGAGGACGGTGTCACGGCTAATTTTCTCAGCGAGCTGGCTCGGTCTGAATCTTACTCGGTCATCGTAGTGGGAACTATCGGTGAGACGAGCATTCAATGTCAGCAGCAAACGCCAGCTATCGTATTCATCAGTCACACACTAGCCGATGGACGAGCCAGCGACTGGCTCGATCGGTTCAAACGGCCAGTGCCGTTTGATGTCGTTCTGGTTGGCGACAATCTTTCTGCTATCGATATTGTGGAGGCCTTCAGAAGCGGTATCACTGACCTTTTGCTGAAGCCGGTAGACCGAACCCGGGTACGTCATCTCTTACGCCAGCGGATTACCCGGCAGGTAGACAATTCAGCACATAATGTGCCCATGTACAGCGACATACTAGCGTTGCAAACAGAATCGAGCAGATCAGTACCGACAGCGCAGACGTCGCTGCTGGGTGAGTCGCCAGCGATGAAAGCTTTGCGACATCAGATCGATCGAGTCGCGCCGACTGAAGCCAGCGTGCTGTTACTAGGCGAAAGTGGTACAGGCAAGGAGCTGGTCGCAAAGACGATTCATGCGAAAAGCAAGCGCAGCAGGCAAGCTTTTCTTCCTGTGAATTGTGGCGCGATTTCGCCTCAGCTGATCGAAAGTGAAATATTTGGCCATGAAAAAGGCAGTTTCACGGGCGCTGATCGTCAGCACAAGGGTTACTTCGAGCGAGCTTCAGGAGGTACCTTGTTTCTCGATGAAGTGGTCGAGATGCCGATCGATCTGCAAGTGAAGCTCTTGCGTGTGCTTGAAACTGGAACCTTCATGCGTATCGGGAGCAGCCAGGAACTGAAGACCGATGTACGTATTGTTGCTGCTACCAATCGAGATCCCGAGGCTGCGATTTCTGAAGGACGTCTACGGCTCGATCTATATCATCGACTGAATGTCTTTCCTGTTAGGGTGCCACCGCTGCGGGAGCGTGGCAGCGATATAGAACTTCTGGCTCAGTATTTTCTCGATGAGCTGAATCACGAGCTCGGTACGCACAAGCAAATGTCGGCGACAATACAACACAGCCTCGGAAACCACCACTGGCCAGGGAATGTGCGCGAGCTAAGGAATTTCATTCAGCGTGCTTACATCCTTTCGGAACAATCTCTGGATCTGTCTACGCCAGAGCAGAGTGTGATGCCCTCTGACGTTAACAAACTCACGCTGGCAATCCCTGTGGGCACCTCGCTCGCCGATGTTGACAGAAAGCTGATCTTCGCCACCCTGGAATCATGTGGTGGGGTGAAGAAGCGCACTGCCGACATTCTGGGAATCAGCCTCAAGACGCTATACAACCGACTAGAAGAGTACAACCGCTCGGGCACGGCACTCCGTCGAGTCGAGGGAAGCAAGATGGCCCATGTGACGCACTCACCAACTACTTCAGACGAAGCGATTGCTTCCGACGCTTTTACTAGTTTGAATCCTGCTAAAGTCTGGCGCCGTCTACCGGTACGCGATAGCGGCCTGCTCAACTGAGCATCTTTTATGTGCAGTGAGACGCACTAACAGCGCTGCAGCGAGCTCTGTGAGTGACCGTCAATTTGACACTTGTGATCACCACGCGAATAAAGACAGGCATGCTACGCGGAAGCTATTCAAGCGCTCAGCTATTGCGTACCAATCAAGCTCCCGGTGCCTGAGCTTCATGGCACGTTTACTGCTTAGGTCTTCCTGCTCATCTGTAGCTTGTACGTTCTACTGATGACCCCATAGCCTCGTTTCGTTTCTGTCGCAGGAGAAAAATATGTGGATCAGATTTATCTTGCTGCCAGTGCTCACGGTAGCGCTTTTCAGCTCGGGCTGCGAGAGCCTAGGCGGCGGTCAGGGTTCTCAGGTGCAGATGCAGCCTATATCCAGCAATGTGAACGGCACCGGAACGATACAGTCGATTGAAGCTATTCCACGGTCGCAGGGGCTCGGATTGGGGACTCTGGCCGGTGCGGCGATTGGAGGGGTGCTCGGCCATCAGGCGGGCGGTGGTACCGGCAAGACCATATCAACGGTTGCAGGTGCTGCGGGCGGTGCATATGTCGGGCATGAAATTGAAAAACGTCGCTACCCCGAGAACCAGATTTACAAGGTAACGATACACATGGACGACGGTACGACGCAATCCTTCGCTCAGGAAGCAGAGCCAGCAGTGAAACAAGGCGATCGGGTAACGATTACGAATGGCGTACTGTCCAAGCTCTGAAGCCTGAATAAATAGGCACATGCGGATGAACAAGCCTGCACAAGCACAATGGCAGCACAGGTAAATCCGATTCATGAATGCCTCTTCCTCATTGGATATGCATTTCATTTCTTACTGACTTGATCTAACAAGGAGACATTGATGGCAACCTACCACCTTGAAAGTGGCACAGCTTATCCGGCTGGCAAACTGACTGCGCAGGACAGCATCACACGCCGATCGCTGCTGACGACCATACGCTGGGGTGCTGTGCTGGCTGGTGTGGCAGTCGGTATTTCGGCACAACTGGTGTTGACCCTGCTTGGCATTGCCAGCGGACTGTCGCTCACGCGGCTCTCGACTGGTGATGCGCCCGGTACCGGCGCACTCATCTGGGCTGGGCTATCCATGCTGATCTCTGCGCTGGTCGGTGCCTATGTCGCCAGTCGCATGTCGGGCTTGAAGAGAAAGACGGACGGCATGCTGCATGGCATCGTGTCGTGGGCAGTCACTACTGTGCTGTTCGTGATGCTAGCGACATCAGCGGGAGGCTCTTTGCTTTCCGGTTTGTTCTCTGACTTGACGCAGGGTGCCAGTCCGATGACGCAGTCGGGCGGAGGTATCGCCGCGATCATCAACCGGCAGCTTGGCACCACTGTCAATCCCCAGGACATGCGCACAGTGCAGGAGCATATTGCTGCTGGTCGTCGTGATCAGGCAATTGACTACATGAGCAGCAACATGGGCGTGCGCCGGGATCGCGCATCGGTCATTGTCGACCAGGCACTGATCCTCTCTGGGTCGCCAGAGCAAGCATCTTCGGAGGGGCGTGAGGCTGCAGATCGTGCAATAAAGGGCGCCAGTAACGTAGCTTGGACAGTGTTTGGTGTGGTGTTGCTGTCGCTGGCCTTGTCTTTCGTCGGTGGCGTACTAGGGGCCATGGGCGCAAAGAGGACGACTTGGAGTGAACATCTTGAAGCAAACACGGCCTCGACCCCGCAGACCGGGCTGGAACGCGGCTGAGCGGTGCCGCAGTGGATACGCTGCTGATGCCCGCCTAATGTACGTCACTGCTCTGGGTGGGTGTGGTGAACCCGTGTTGCCCATCAAGGTCACAGTCATCACTGAGGTGGGTAATGCGAATGAATGGGGATGAAGGGAAGATGCTGACAACCTCTGCCGGCGGCAGCCGGGCCCGCAAACGCTTTGCTTGCATGGCGGCGGGACACTCCTCGGCGACAGCGTTGTTCCGCTCATGCCCCGTGGTGACTGCGGTTGGACAGGCGCTGGGTCGTGTACGGTCAGTGATGGTCGATGTACATAGCCGTCAATTGCGCTACGTCGTGGTCGCTCCCGGTCAGGGAAAGGCTCCAATTGTCATTCCCTGGCGAGCGCTCTATTTTGATTCGACACGACTCCGGCTGGTGTACTACACCTTCACTTAAATACTTTCGGCTGAACCCCTTTGATGTAGTCTTTACGTGGTGCAGGCAAGGTAAATGCGACGATTATTTGCTATCAGATTGCACATGATGAGTGCTGTTCTGCTCGCTGCACTGCCCATGACTTTGCTATGGCCCTATTGGAGACAGGCGCTGCCACAGCACCTCGCCAACCACCTGATATCAGCGATTTACGAGTTTCCTTCCGATGAGATGCCTCGCTGTGAACAATTTGTGCATCACACCGATATGGCGGAGCTGAGCGCGCCAGTAGCCTGCCAAGTCAATTCCGCACAGTTGATGGTCTGAAGTGCTCTGGGTTTGTCCTGCGATCCCTGATGTTCGGCGGGGCCTGATGTTGTATTCTCCGCGCTTTATCTCGCTCACGGTCCTCGTGGCGCCCCCATTCCTATCACATTCATTTACCGTATTACAGGCTGTCAGTACTGTGATCAGTCGCGTCGAATCAGCATGCCCAGCAACAGACCAGCGCCGGCGGCGATTGCAAGGGATTGCAGAGGTTTGTTGCGGACATAGTCAAGGGTCATGTTTTTACCTTGAGAGAGTTGCTTGCCAGCTTGTGTAACCATACCGTACGCCACATATCGCATGGAAGAAAAGCGGGCAAGTATCCGGTCGCGCGCTTCGCGCAACTCTGTTTCCGTCAGTGTTGATGCATGTGACATCAGCGCATCCAGATCACTCTTCAGCCGACTCAACTCCTCCCGTAATCCTGTCGCAGCACTGCTGTGATGGATGGAATGACTGTCCTTGCGTAAATTCGTTGCTTCACCAAATGTGGCGGTCGTGGCACTAGCACTGGGAATATCTGTTTCCATGACGGTTGGCTCCTTGCTGATCCGGGTGACATGCATGCACAATCCCTGTGCATGAGCTGCCTGTCCCGCAAAGCTCATGCCAGTCCTGAGCGGAGTACCATCTCGGGAGGCCTGACAACAGGTAGATACCGCGACAGGAAAAATTGACGTGTAGACGATGAAGCTAGGGAAAAAAATACACGGTTCACGGAAAAGTCTTGTTCGTGCCCATAAATAGGGCGGCGACCGAGGAAGATCATCTGTGCCGGAGGCACGCAGGGCAACGCTGTGTCATACAAACTTCTGATTTTCAGGTGCTTTTTTGAGCTGTATGCCAGTGGTTGGAGGTAGGACACACAGTACGCCATATGGCGTGTCCGATGTTTCCTTGAGGTAACAAAAGCCAAATAGTTTCTTTGATGGAATTTTGATATTCGTCAGAGGTCTTGCATAATAGCAAGTCATAGACACTCAAAGTCATCGCACTCGCTGTCAGACGGCTTTTTTCAACGATTCATGCCGCCATCCAGATGCAGATAATAATGCGACAAACCCGAGAACAGACTCGTCTGGAGAACCGGCGCATCATCCTCGGATGGAGCGTGGGCTGGGTACTCGCGTTCGCGCTGATTCTCGGCACGGCCTTGCTGAAGATACACAGCGATCGCACGGAGCTGCTGCAGCGTGCGAAGCTAGAGGCGGGTGCTCGCGCAGCCCACTATGCAGAGCAGCTCATAAGGGCGGTCTCGCAGATCGATCAGTTGTCGATGTCGATCAAGTATCAGTGGGAGCATAAAAAAAGTAGCATGGATCTCGAAGAACAGTACCGTAAGGGGGTGTATCAGCGATCACTTTACCCGGTGCTGATCAATGCCGAAGGTACTGCCATCCATTCCACCCGACGGCTCTCAAAAGGTAGCCGCATGGACGATCTGGAGTTGTTCAGCCGACATAAGAATGATACTTCTCTGGGTTTGCTGATCTCTCCTCCTGACACAGGAAGGGGCGGGTTCAGTGGCATGCAAGTCATTCGATTTTCGCGTGGCCTGGTAAGGAATGATGGACGTTTCGACGGCGTGGTTCTCATCGCTATCGAACCCAGCTTTCTGGTCAGTGCTCAAGATGAATCCCGGCTGCTGGTAGGCGATTTTATGTCGGTGTACTTCAACGATGGGACGCTGCTTGTCAGCCAGTCAGGTGGAGGCTCGGACGCATCTTTCTACGTCGGCTCGCCTTCGCTGCGTGAATCACAGGGAACGTTGGCTCAGTCAGGAGCGTTGTTTACCGATCACCGCGCTCGGCTGGTCGGTTGGAGGCGCTTGGATGGTTATCCACTGGTCACCGTGGCTGCGATCAGCGAAGACAATGCGCTGTTGGTCTATCGATCCACGCAATCTACGTACATTGGTATTGCTCTCGCTGTCAGCGCGCTGATCGGGCTGTTCTGTGCCGGGGGCGCGTGGGCTCAACTGCGCGCAAGCGCAAGGCAGCGACACGATGCTCAGGTGCAGGCGACTTTCCGACTGGCAGTCGATGGCGCGCGCGAGGCGTTCCTGATGATACAGCCCACTTATCACGCTGACGGTCGCATTGATCAGCTGCTGATCGAAGACTGTAACGAGCGCGCAGCCGAGATGTCCGGCTATCCGCGCAACAAGCTGATCGGTAAATGCTGCACTGAGCTGTATCAGGGACTGGCGCACCACAACGTGCTTGATTTTTTCGCGCGCGTGCTCAAAGAAGGATTCGTCGAAGACGAGTACCATGTCGCTCACGGCAGACGACACACGCCAGGATGGTTCCAGCGACGTGCAGTGCACTCGGGTCTCGGGGTGGCGATGACTATCCGCGATGTCTCGGAAGCAAAGCAGCAAGCCGAGACGCTGGCGACCATGGCGCGCACTGACTCATTGACGGGTCTGCCGAATCGCCACTGGCTGAATGATTACCTACCGGGTGCCATTGCGCGTGCTCGAGCGGGGGGGCACAAGCTGGCGCTGTATTACATCGATATCGATAACTTCAAGGACATCAATGACTCGCTGGGTCACAAGAGTGGTGATGAGGTATTGTGCGCGATCGGCAAAGGACTGAGCGTCGCCGTTCGCGCAGGTGATCATCTTGCCAGGATTGGTGGTGACGAATTCCTGGCAGTGATCGAAGATCTTTCCGATTACGATGCTGCGCGCCGTATCGCTTCCAAGTTGATTGAAGCGATGAATCTGGAAGACACAGTCATGCCTTGGCGCGGTTTCATTCCCAAGGCATCGGTGGGTGTGAGCGTATTCCCGGATGATGGTCAGGATATGGACACTCTGCTGCAATCCGCAGATATTGCGATGTATCAGGCCAAGTCGGAAGGTAAGTCCCGGTTCTGCTTCTACAATGAAGAATTCGCGCAACAGGTGCGTGACCGCATCTCTACCGAGCGCGCACTGGAGCTGGCAATTGCCAATGACGAATTTGTCATTTATTACCAGCCGCGCGCCGATTCACGAAGCGGCCTGTTGTCGAGTATGGAGGCACTGGTCCGCTGGCGCCATCCGCAGCGCGGCCTGGTGGCGCCGGTAGAGTTCATTCATGTTGCCGAGCAGTCGAGACTGATCGTCCCCTTGGGCGATCTGGTGATTCGCAAAGTCTGCGAGCAGCTCGTGCAATGGCGTGAAGCAGGTCTGACACTGCGGCCAGTATCGGTGAATGTCTCTGCGCTGCAGCTGCAAGGTGACGGGCTGCGGCTGGCGTTGGCTGCTAATCTCAGCCGTTTCTCGCTGCCTTCCTCGCTGATTGCTATCGAGCTCACCGAATCCAGCATGCTGGAGGAGGGTGGCAATGGCTTTGAAGAACTCAGACGGTTGCGCGAGATGGGTGTCGAGCTGCAGATCGATGATTTTGGCACGGGCTATTCGTCATTGTCTAAGCTGCAAAGTCTGGACATTGATGTCGTCAAGATCGATCAGTCTTTCGTATACAAGCTGGCGACCGACCATCAGAGCCGCGCGTTGTGCGAGGCAGTCGTATCGATCGGGCGCAGCCTGGATATTGATGTGGTAGCCGAGGGCGTGGAGACAGCCGAGCAGCTGCAACTACTGCAGCAAATGGGCTGCGACGAGATTCAGGGCTATCTGATATCCCGTCCGCTGCCAGCGGATCAGATACCGGCGCTCATGGACAAAAAATTTTTCTGAGCCGTCAGCGCTGATCAAATAGGGCAGCCATACGCTTTGCATCGGGGCGGTGTATCACCGCTTTCTCGGTGATGAGCGCAGTTACCAGCTCAGCCGGTGTCACATCGAATGAAGGATTGCGCACCGCGACGCCTTGCGCGGCCCACTGACAATCCCGATACCCAGTGACTTCTTCTCGCGCTCTTTCTTCGATAGGGATCAAATCGCCGCTCGCCAATGTCAGATCAATCGTCGACAGCGGGCAGGCCACATAAAAAGGAATCTGATGACGATGCGCGAGCACAGCAACCATATAGGTACCGATCTTGTTTGCCACATCGCCATTCGCGGCGACGCGATCCGTTCCCACGACCACCGCATCGATTTCACCGCGCGCCATCATATGACCCGCCATGTTATCGGTGATCAGGGTGACTGGGATATTCTCTTGCACCATCTCCCACGCAGTCAGGCGCGCTCCTTGCAGGAAAGGACGGGTCTCATCAGCGATTACGCTGATTTTCTTGCCAGCTGAAACTGCCGATCGGATCACTCCGAGTGCCGTACCATGCCCTGCGGTAGCCAGTGCGCCGGCATTGCAATGCGTGAGTACGCGCGCACCATCAGGCAGCAGCGCAGCACCCTGTTCGCCGATTGTGAGGTTGATGCGAATGTCTTCTTCATGAATCACTTTTGCTTCTGCGAGCAGCGTAGCGGCCAGCGCAGTCCGGGCGAGTGTCGCATGCTGGTTCCAACAGGTACGCATGCGGTTCAGTGCCCAGAACAGATTGACAGCGGTCGGTCGGCTGGCGGCCAGCTTGGCGAAGCCTTGTTCCAGCGAGGCGGGAAAATCTTGATCACTGCCGGTATTGCATAGCCGTATTGCCTCCAGCGCCACGCCATACGCCGCCGCAACGCCGATCGCCGGCGCACCGCGCACCACCATGCTGCGGATACCCTCGGCAACTGTCTCGGCAGAGTCATAGTCCAGATACTCGAAAACCGCTGGTAGACGAGTCTGGTCGATCATCTGCAAATAGCCGCCTTGCGGTGCATCGCGCCAGCGCACTGCCTGTACTGTTTCGCGCACGTCAGTCTCCCTCGAATTCGCACAGAGCGAAAACTGGCAAGCCTTCATTCTCGAGACGACGGCGACCGCCGATGTCTGGCAAATCAACAAGGAACGCGCACTCGACGACTTTGCCGCCCATTTTCTGGACCAGCGTTGCCGCTGCTTGCGCGGTACCGCCAGTAGCGAGAAGGTCGTCAACGATCAGGATACGCTCACCCGCTTCGATCGCGCCGTGATGAATCTCGATCCGGTCGGTGCCGTACTCCAGTTCGTAATCATGTCCCATCGACTCACCGGGCAGCTTGCCTTGTTTGCGGATGGGCACGAAGCCCAGTTTCAGTGCATAGGCGAGCGGTGCGGCAAACATGAAGCCGCGCGACTCGATACCAACGATTTTGGAAATAGTCTGTCCGCGATAGCGTTGCACTAGTGCTTCAATGGCGGCATGAAAGCCGGGGCCATCTTTCAGCAGGGTAGTTATATCCCTGAACTGAATACCAGGTTTCGGATAATCGGGAATGGTACGGATCAGCGAGGTGAAGTCCATGGTGATATTCATTGATGTAGTTATTGATGTGTCTGATTGGCGTTCCGGCCATAGCTGCGGAAACGGTCGATAACGGCTAGCATTTCCTCAGATGAGAGCAGCACGGGCTGGCCTGTCTGGCGCGCAAGCAGATATTGCTGGCACAGTGATTCGATTTCTGTCGCCACGGCCATGGCTTCATCCAGATCGCGCCCTGCAGCAATCAGTCCATGATTTGCCAGCAGACAGGCCTTGCGATCTTTCATTGCATTCACTGCATGGGCTGACAATGCCTCGGTACCGAACAAGGCATACGGCGCGCAGCGGACGGAATCGCCACCGGCAATCGCAATCATGTAATGAAATGCCGGCAGATCTTCTCGCAGGCAGGCGAGTGCCGTCGCATGCGGCGAGTGGGTATGAACGATCGCGTTCAGCTCTGGGCGGTTTTTGAGCAGGTCGAGATGAAAATGCCACTCGCTAGACGGTTTACCTTCACCAATGATCTCGCCCTTGAAACCCATCGCGACAATACCTTCGGGCCGCAGCTGCGGCACCGGTACACCCGATGGCGTGATCAGAAAATGATCACCTTCGCGGCAGCTGACATTACCCGAGGTACCCCGGTTCAGACCCGAGCGCTCCATCTGATGGCACGCCTCAATGATGCGCTGTCTTAGCGTAATCGAACCTGCGCTCATCGCTTCAGCACTCTGCCAGCAACCGCCGAGAGCTTGTCGATCATGGCCGGATCACGTGCCTCAGGTGCAGTAATCAGCGCATGCTCCAGCGCCTGCTTGCAGGAGCAACTCGCAGAATGACCATCATTCTTCACGCGCGGTACCACGCGCTTCACCAGATCCCGGCCCTTGTCGGCATTACCGACCAGCACGCGGATCACTTGTTCAACGCTGACATGCTCATGATCGGGATGCCAGCAATCAAAGTCTGTCACCATCGCGACGGTCGCGTAACAGATCTCGGCTTCGCGCGCGAGCTTGGCCTCGGGCATGTTCGTCATGCCGATCACATGGCAGCCCCATTGCCGGTAAAGCATCGACTCTGCCTGACTTGAAAACTGCGGACCCTCCATCGCAAGATAGCTACCGCCGCGAACGGCCGTGACGCCGGCCTCGTTCGCTGCCTGCTGCAAGTGATCACCGAGACGCGAACAGACCGGATGCGCCATCGATACATGCGCGACCAAGCCCTTGCCGAAAAAGGATTTGTCTCGGGCGAAGGTGCGGTCAATGAACTGATCGACGATGACGAAGGTGCTTGGTGGAAGATCTTCCTTCAGTGAGCCAACGGCCGACAGCGAAATGATGTCCGTGACCCCGAGGCGCTTCATCGCGTCAATGTTGGCGCGATAATTCACATCGCTGGGTGAGAGCTTGTGCCCCCGGCCGTGACGTGGCAGGAAAGCCATCGCCTGCCCGGCGAGTACGCCGGTCAGTATCGCGTCAGAGGGTTCGCCGAACGGGGAGCTAATGTTCACCCATTCCGGGTTTTCCAGTCCGTCGATATCGTAAATGCCGCTGCCACCTATGATGCCGAGGCGTGCGGGTTGGTTTGCAGGAAGCATGAGACGTGTCCTTGCTTGAGGCCAGCCTAGACTCTACCAAACTTCCCTGGGAGTAAAGTGCCGGAAGAATGGTCGGACGCACTGGCAGCGCCGCATTCACCGCGGAAAAAAACAGCCCGGCACTGGGCCGGGCTGTTTGTTTGAAATCGGTGGGGTGGCCGATGGGACTCGAACCCACGACGACAGGAATCACAATCCTGGACTCTACCAACTGAGCTACGGCCACCGCTGAGAAAGCTTTGTTGCCGGCTAGCGCCGAAACAAGCCCACTATTATACAAAACTTCCTTTCTAGGGGCACGCTTTGCGCGTGGCTACCGGGTTTAGCCGGGATTCAAGCGTTGTCGAGCGTGATAGCGACTTCCTCAGCGCTGACCTCCAGTCCCAGCAGCAGCCGGAAAGCCGAAGACAGTGAGGTACGGCTTCCCGTCGTGTAGGCCGACAGCAGCCCGGAGGGTGCGCCAGCGCGCAGCAAGCCATGCTGAGATAGCAGCCGCTGCAACTGCCGTGCGACCGGCTCGCCCGTATCCACCAGGGTTACGCTGCGTCCGGCATCGGCCGCTATTTTTGCGATCAGCGATTGAACGAAGGGGTAATGAGTGCAGCCCAGCACCAGCGTGTCGGCCTGCTGCCTCAAGAGTGGCGCGACGTAGCTTTCCACCAGCATCGCCGTCTCGCGTGAATTCAGCTCACCTTTTTCAATCTGATCGGCCAGACCATTGCATGCTTGCGATAGAAATTGGGTACCGGTGGATTCGGCTGTTTGTTGCTGCAATTTCTGGAATTTGTCGCTAGCCAGCGTGGCATGAGTAGCCAGTACACCGACCGTGCCGGTTTTTGTGAGTGACGCAGCGGGCTTGAGCCCAGGCTCTACGCCAACGACATGCAGGCCAGGGTAAGTGGCGCGCAGCGCCGCAATAGCCGCCGCGGTCGCAGTATTGCAAGCGACAACAATCGCCTTGACGTTGAAGCTTAGTAAGAACGCTGCAATCGCCAGAACGCGCTCGACGATCACGGTCTCGGGTTTTTCTCCGTAAGGGGAAAAACCGGAATCAGCGAAGTAAAGTAATCGCTCGGCGGGCAAAAGTGCGCGTACATGCCGCAGCACCGATAGCCCGCCGATACCCGAATCGAAAACACCGATCGGCGCATCCGTGGAGAAGGTGATCGTACGCTCAGCCAAGTCTGACCGGGATCTTGCCGATGGTGGCGGCAATCCGCTCCTGCCATTCTTTCGGGCCGGTGTTGTGCACCGACGTGCCTTGCGCATCGACAGCGACTGTCACCGGCATATCAACCACGTCGAATTCATAGATCGCTTCCATGCCTAGATCTTCAAAGCCGACGACCTTCGCGCCTTTAATCGCTTTCGACACCAGATATGCTGCACCACCGACCGCCATCAGGTATGCCGACTGGTGCTTCTTGATCGCATCGATCGCAACTGGACCGCGCTCGGCTTTGCCGACCATCGCAATCAGTCCAGTTTTTTCAAGCATCATGTCAGTGAATTTGTCCATGCGGGTCGCTGTGGTGGGACCGGCGGGGCCAACGACTTCCTCGCGCACCGGATCGACTGGGCCGACGTAATAAATCACGCGATTCTTGAAATCCACCGGCAGCTTCTCGCCTTTGGCCAGCATATCCTGAATGCGCTTGTGCGCGGCATCGCGTCCTGTGAGCATCTTGCCGTTCAACAGCAGAGTCTGGCCCGGCTTCCATGATGCGACGTCAGCTGCAGTCAATGTGTTCAGATCGATGCGCTTGGATTTTTCGGTATCGGGTGTCCAGTGCACTTCCGGCCATTCTGATAGCGACGGTGGCTCGATATAGGCCGGGCCGGAACCATCCAGTACGAAGTGCGCATGACGGGTTGCCGCGCAATTAGGAATCATGGCCACAGGCTTGGATGCGGCGTGGGTGGGGTGCATGTGGATTTTTACATCGAGCACGGTCGTCAGCCCACCCAGACCTTGCGCGCCAATGCCCAGTGCGTTCACTTTTTCATACAGTTCGATACGTAACTCTTCGGTCTTGTTCTGCGGGCCACGCAATAGCAGATCGCTCATGTCGATGTCATCCATCAGCGATTGCTTGGCCATCAGCATCGCATGTTCGGCGGTGCCACCGATGCCGATGCCCAGCATGCCGGGCGGGCACCAGCCCGCACCCATGGTCGGCACGGTTTTCAGTACCCAGTCGACCAATGAATCTGAAGGATTCAGCATCACGAATTTGGTTTTGTTTTCCGAGCCGCCCCCCTTGGCTGCGACCTGTACATCCACCGTCTTGCCCGGGACGAGCTCCATGTGCACGACGGCGGGCGTATTGTCTTTGGTGTTCTTGCGCTCGAATTGCGGATCAGCGACCACCGAGGCCCGCAACTTGTTGTCAGGGTTGTTGTAGCCCCGGCGCACGCCTTCGTTGATCGCGTCAGTAATCGAGCCAGTGAAACCCTCGAAGCGAACGTCCATGCCAATTTTGAGGAACACATTCACGATGCCCGTGTCCTGGCAGATAGGGCGCTTGCCTTCGGCGCACATGCGTGAATTGGTCAGGATCTGAGCGATCGCGTCTTTTGCCGCCGGGCTCTGCTCACGCTCATAGGCGCGAGCCAAATGGCGGATGTAATCGACCGGGTGGTAATAACTGATGAATTGCAAGGCCGCAGCAACGGATTCGATCAGGTCTTCTTGCTTGATGGTTGTCATGATTATGCAAGGATGAGTCAGTGAAAGTCTTGCGCCGCTTTGCCTTGCCCGGCCAGCGGAACATGCCGCCTGACATACGAAATTGACAAGGACTGTACTAGCGATGGCTCTAGAATTCTGCCCCTAGAGGGCAGCGGCAGCCGGCGGCGCCTGCGAAAAACGACGCAAACCGGAATTTTACACCCGGAGTTTCGCTGTGCCGCAGCAATACCCGTGGACCAACACAAGTCGCTCACAAGCGCTGCCAGCCTAGGCAGCGCTGCTTACCTGGGACCGCGAACTTTTTTGGCTAGCCAAACGATACCAAGTCATTGATTTTGCTGAACCCGAGCATCGCATCGCATGGCTGGCTCGCCATAAAACAGGTACTCGCGAGCATCTCCCTTGTTAAAAAAAGCAAAGATAGGTATACCGATCAGTCGCTAAGCTGACTGAAACCCGGGGTTTTATGTAAGCGCCTAGTAAGCGAGCGGTCTTATCTTCGATGAAAACTATTACCAGGCTGGAGACATCATGTCGGAAATTGAGTCCCTCATGCATGAGGCTAGGGTGTTCACTCCCCCCGCAGACTTTGTAAAGAACGCCGCTGTCTCTGGCATGGATGCGTACCATGCACTTTGCGCCGAGGCTGAGAAAGATTACGAAGGTTTCTGGGGCCGGCTCGCGCGAGAGAATCTTGAATGGCATAAGCCATTCACTCAGGTGTTGGACGAGTCCAATGCGCCTTTCTATCAGTGGTACGGTGATGGTCAGCTGAATGTCTCGTACAACTGCCTCGATCGCAATCTAAAAAACGGCAACTCTGACAAGACAGCGATCATCTTTGAAGCTGACGATGGCAAAGTCACTCAACTCAGCTACAAAGAACTGCACGCGAATGTCTGCAAGCTCGCCAATGGTCTGAAATCCATCGGCATCAAAAAAGGTGACCGAGTCATCATCTACATGCCGATGTCTGTCGAAGGCGTGGCAGCGATGCAGGCCTGTGCGCGTATCGGTGCCACCCACTCGGTAGTGTTTGGCGGTTTTTCTGCGAAGTCACTGCAAGAGCGCATCATCGATGCTGGCGCCGTAGCAGTGATCACTGCAGACGAGCAGGTACGCGGTGGTAAGCAATTGCCTTTGAAATCCATCGTCGATGAAGCGATCGGCATGGGTGGCTGTGACGCGATCAAAAATGTCGTTGTTTACCAGCGTACCAAGGGCAGCATCAACGTCGTCGCTGGTCGTGACCTGTGGCTGCATGAGCTGATGGACAAACAGTCCGACCAGTGCGAGCCCGAGTGGGTGGGTGCCGAGCATCCGTTGTTCATTCTGTACACCTCGGGTTCGACCGGCAAGCCGAAAGGCGTCCAGCATTCCTCAGGCGGCTATTTGCTGTGGGCTCTGCTGACGATGAAGTGGACTTTCGATATCAAGCCCAACGATATCTTCTGGTGTACCGCCGATATCGGCTGGGTCACAGGTCACAGCTATATCGCTTATGGTCCTCTGGCCGTGGGTGCGACACAGATTGTGTTCGAGGGTGTGCCCACCTACCCGAACGCTGGCCGTTTCTGGGAAATGATCGCGCGCCACAAAGCAACCATTTTCTACACTGCACCTACAGCGATCCGGTCGCTGATCAAATTCTCTGATGCCGATGCAAAGGTACATCCCAAGCAGTTTGATCTGAAGTCACTCCGTCTGCTGGGTTCCGTCGGCGAGCCGATCAATCCCGAGGCGTGGATGTGGTACTACCAAAACGTCGGCAATAGCCATTGCCCCATCGTCGACACTTTCTGGCAGACCGAAACCGGCGGCCACATGATTTCGCCGCTACCGGGCGCGACACCGATGGTGCCGGGTTCGTGCACGTTGCCGCTACCGGGCATCATGGCAGCGATCGTCGATGAAGCCGGTAATGACATGCCGAATGGCCATGGCGGTATCCTCGTGGTGAAGCGCCCTTGGCCTTCGATGATCCGTACTATCTGGAATGACCCCGAGCGCTTCAAGACCAGTTATTTCCCCGCTGAGCTGGGTGGCAAGCTGTATCTCGCTGGCGATGGCGCTATTCGTGATGCAAACACCGCCAACTTCACCATCACCGGCCGTATCGATGATGTGCTGAACGTATCTGGACACCGCATGGGCACGATGGAAATTGAATCTGCACTCGTGGCGAACCCACTGGTGGCGGAAGCCGCTGTCGTCGGCAAGCCCGACGCAACAACTGGCGAATCGATCTGCGCTTTCGTCGTGCTCAAAGGTGCGCGTCCTACCGGCGAACAGGCGGCTGCGATTGCTAAAGAGTTGCGCGACTGGGTTGGCAAAGAGATCGGTCCCATCGCCAAGCCCAAAGAAATTCGCTTTGGCGACAATCTGCCCAAGACCCGCTCCGGCAAGATCATGCGCCGCCTGCTCCGCGTGTTGGCCAAGGGCGAAGAGATAACGCAAGACGTATCAACGCTGGAGAACCCGGCGATTCTGGAGCAGTTGAAGCACGCGAGCTGAACTTGAAGCAGCCCACAAGGCTGCAGAGGATGCCAATGGCAAGAGCAGCACAGGTTTGTGGGGGAAGGTCGTAGGGCTAACTCCGATGGCCCTATTACCGGATTGCCGCTTCGTCTTCGGGCGAAGCGGCTTTTTTCTTATTCGTCGTATCCACGGGACTGAGCGAAGGGAAGTTTTGCTATAATCGCGGGCTTCGTCGACGTGCCAACCCGCCACGGCGAACCCCGGAGAGATGGATGAGTGGTTTAAGTCGCACGCCTGGAAAGCGTGTATAGGTTCATAGCCTATCGGGGGTTCGAATCCCCCTCTCTCCGCCAGTCGTCTTTTATCGTAAAAAAATTATAATAATCATACACTTACGATAAACATCAATCACGCTGTCACCGCATGTTTGCGCCACATGCGGTGACGCGCAGAAGAGTGGTTCCACTGGCATTTTTCAGCAGTGTTTTTCGACCAATGGAAAACATCTCTGGAGAGGAACCATCATCCAACGAATCGCAATCGTCGCTTGTGTTTCGACAGACAAATACACGGTAGCCAAGTAACGCATCGACGATCACAGCGTCTGTAAAGACTGCGCTGCAGCATGGTTCAGAAACAT
>JACCDO010480886.1_pt1 | contig 33750 bp, 29 predicted proteins | sample 7446101 | NCBI WGS metagenome assembly JACCDO01 (sample SAMN15323440, study PRJNA562643) | freshwater metagenome | isolation source: river surface water | place: USA:Blue River Watershed | collected 2017-08-16 | reverse complement strand
GTGGATCAAATCACGGAGGTGATACGTGACTATGGCGAAGAACGGTTTGCTTTTCAGATTGCAAAGGCGCTTGTGGCTCGCCGACAAGAGCGGGGCCCAATTTCAACCACCACCGATTTGGCCCAGCTCGTGGCTGACACGGTCAAAACTCGCGAGCCGGGCCAGAATCCTGCAACGCGGACATTTCAGGCTTTTCGGATTTTCATCAACGCAGAGCTTGCGGAGCTCGAACAGGCGCTAGAAGCCAGCTTGCACGTGTTGGCTGCTGGCGGTCGTTTGGTGGTGATCAGCTTCCACTCACTGGAAGACCGCATCGTCAAGCAGTTCATTGCCAAGCATTCGAAAGAGGTTGTCGACCGGCGCGTGCCTTTTGCCGAGCCGGTCAAGATGCGTTTGAAAGCCTGTGGACGTGTGCGTCCCAGTGAAGCCGAAGTGCGCGGCAACCCCCGTTCGCGCAGTGCCATCATGCGCATGGCCGAGCGCACCGAGGTGGCCGCATGACCCGCCTCAGCTTTTTCCTTTTGGTGTCCGTCTTGGCCAGCGCTTTGTTTTTGGTGCACAGCCAATATGAAACACGCCGGGTGTTCATGGCCCTGGAGGCGGCGCGCAAAGAGGCCAAACGGTTGGACGTGGACCATGACCGCTTGGAGGTCGAGCGCCGCGCACAAGCCACGCCTTTGCGTGTGGAAAAAATTGCACGTCAGCAACTGCAAATGCGCCCAGCTTCTCCAGCGATCACCCAATATGTGACCGTCAAAGATGGCACGGTGACCGTCGGCCAGGGGGTGCAGCCATGAGCCGCAGCGTTCAGCTGTCGTCGAGCCCCTTGCTGGCCAGCAAGACGCCCGTTTGGCGCAGCAAATTCATTGTGGCGGCGATTGCTTTGGGCTTCATTGCCTTGGTGGCGCGGGCGGCTTATGTGCAAGTGATTGCGAATGATTTTTTCATTCGCCAAGGTGAAGTGCGTTTTGCCCGCACGCTGCCATTGCCCGCCAATCGGGGCCGAGTGATGGATCGCAATGGGGTGTTGTTGGCCTCGAGCGTGCCTGCACCCAGCATCTGGGCCAGTCCTGAGGATATCGATCGCGATCCGACCAAATTGCGCGAGTTGGCGCGTTTGCTGGAAATGACGCCTGCCGAGCTGAATAAAAAACTCAAAGACGAAGAAAAGACTTTTGTCTGGTTGCGTCGCCAACTCGATGAGCCCATTGCCAAACAAATTTTGGCGCTGGGCATCAAGGGGGTTTACGACATCAAGGAGTACAAGCGTTTGTACCCCGAAGGTGAAGCCGCGGCGCACATTGTGGGCTTCACCAATGTGGAAGACTTGGGTCAAGAGGGTGTGGAGTTGGTTTTCCAAAAACAACTTGCTGGAAAACCCGGTTCGCGGCGCGTCATCAAAGACCGATTTGGCCGTGTGGTCGAGGACGTGGGTGAAGCCGTCCCACCTGTTGATGGCCAAGATCTGCAACTGAGCATCGACAGCAAAGTGCAGTTTTTTGCTTACCAGCGCCTGCGCGAAGCGGTCTTGGAAAACAAGGCCAAGGCCGGCAGCGTGGTGGTGCTGGATGCCCAGTCGGGTGAAATTTTGGCGTTGGCCAATTACCCCAGCTACTCGCCCGACAAGCGTGTGAACTTGAGTGGCGAGCAGTTGCGCAACCGCGCCTTGACCGACACCTTTGAGCCCGGTTCGACCATGAAGCCATTTGCCGTTGCGCTGGCGCTGGAAAAAGGCTTGGTCAAGCCGGAATCGCCCATTCAGACTGCGCCCGGTCGCATCACCATCACCGGGTCCACCATCACCGATGCGCATCCGCACGGCGTGCTCACGGTGAATGAGGTGATTCAAAAGTCCAGCAACGTGGGCACGGTCAAGATGGCCATGCAGTTGGAGCCACGCGAAATGTGGGAAATTTTTGCGCAAGTGGGATTTGGCCAAAAACCCCAATTGCCGTTCCCGGGTGTCGTCAGTGGGCGCCTGCGGCCCTACAAAACTTGGCGCCCGATTGAGCAAGCCACCATGAGCTATGGCTATGGTATTTCCAGCAGCTTGTTCCAGGTGGCCAGGGCTTACACCGTCTTCGCGCGCGATGGCGAAGTGGTCCCCGCCACCTTGATGAAAGCCGAAAACCAAGTGGCCGGTGTGCGCGTCATCAGTGTCGAAAATGCCAAAGCCATGCGCAAGATGTTGCAAATGGCGGCGGGCCCGGGCGGTACCGCACAAAAAGCCCAAACGATTGGTTATTCCGTTGGCGGTAAAACCGGCACCGCCCACAAGCAAGAAGGCAAAGGCTACGCCGGCAAAAAATACCGCGGCTTTTTTGTCGGCATGGCGCCCATTGAAGCGCCTCGCATTGTGGTGGCCGTGATGATCGACGAACCCACCAACGGACGCTATTACGGTGGGGATGTGGCGGCGCCGGTGTTCAGCCAAACCGTTCAACAAACCTTGCGTTTGATGGGGGTGCAACCCGACATGGCCGTCAAGCCACAGATCGTGGCGCACTCGGTTGAGGAGTCGTTTTGATGCAGCGGCTGCACAACGCCCCAGAAGCCGCCCGCTGGTTGCGCGAACGCGTGACGGGTGAGTTGCGCACCGACAGTCGCTTGGTGGGTGCCGGAGATGCCTTCATCGCATGGCCTGGCGCAGCAACCGATGGGCGTCAGTATTTGGCCCAAGCTTTGGCGCAAGGGGCCAGTGCCTGCTTGCTCGAAGACGAAGGCCACGCCCCTTGGTTGCAAGCTTTGCCTGAGGCCAGCAGCAACAGCGCTCGTTTGGCCGTCATGAAGGGGCTGAAGTCGCAGACCGGGTGGGTGGCCGATGCTTATTACGAACAACCCAGCCAAGCGCTGAGTGTCTTGGCCGTGACCGGAACCAACGGCAAAACTTCCACCGCATGGTGGCTGGCCCAAGCCTTGTCCTCGCCCGCACTGCAAGAGAACCGTGGCGCTGGTCGCGAGGGTTGTGGCTTGGTCGGCACGTTGGGCGTGGGCCAGTGGCCCCACGTGGTGTCCACCGGCATGACCACACCCGACCCTGTTTTGCTGCAGCGTCAATTCAGGCAATTTGTCGACCAAGGCTTGTCGTATTGCGCCATTGAAGCGTCTTCGATTGGTTTGTCCGAGCAGCGTTTAAACGGCACGCAAATTCGCGTGGCGATGTTCACCAATTTCACGCAAGACCACCTGGACTATCACGGGGACATGGCCCGTTATTGGGCGGCCAAAGAAATCTTGTTCAGCTGGCCAGGATTGCAAGCGGCGGTCATCAACATCGACGATCCGAAGGGCGCAGAGTTGGCGACGCGTTTGGCCGACTCGGGCTTGGAAATTTGGACTTGTTCGCGGCAAGGTCCTGCCCGGTTGCAAGCCAAAGCCCGGGCCAGTGCGGCCGGCTTGGTGTTTGATGTGACCGAAGGGGCCGAAGTGCAAACCCTTCACACCGGCTTGATGGGCGACTTCAACATTGACAATTTGTTGGCGGTGTTGGGCAGCTTGCGCGCATTGGGTTTTGATTTGGACCAATCGGCCGAGGCTTGTGCGCAGGTGACGGCAGTACCGGGCCGCATGCACCTGGTTTCGACGGATGCGCAAAACGATTCGTTGCCCTTGGTGGTGGTGGATTACGCGCACACCCCTGATGCCGTGACGCACGCCTTGACCGCATTGCGCCCACAGGCGGCAACGCGTGGCGGGCGTTTGTGGTGCGTGGTGGGCTGTGGCGGTGAGCGCGATGCCAGCAAGCGTCCGTTGATGGCCGCCGCCGCCGAACAAGCCGCTGACCGCTTGGTGCTGACCAGCGACAACCCTCGCTCTGAATCTCCCGAAGCCATCTTGGCCGAAATGGCGAGCGGCCTGAGTCGTCCCGATCTCGTCACGGTTCAAGTGGACCGCGCCGCAGCCATTGCCCAAGTTGTGGCATCTGCCGCTGCGCAAGACGTCGTTTTGCTGGCCGGCAAAGGGCATGAAACAGTGCAAGAAATCAGAGGCGCACGCGTGCCTTTTTCGGATGTGTTGCAAGCGCAGCATGCCTTGCAGCGCCGCGCGGCAGACACCACAAGAGTCGCCGCAGGGGGTGTCTTGTGACGGCACTGAACAGCAAAATGAATCTGCAATTGGCAACGGCCTTGGCGTGGTTGAGCCAAGGGCGTGGGGTGCAAGTGGCGTCCGTTGTTGTGGACCGTGTGCACACCGACAGCCGCAGCCTGCAAGCGGGAGACCTGTTTGTGGCGTTGCGTGGTGAACGCTTTGATGGCAATCAATTTATTGCACAGGCCAAGACCCAAGGCGCGGTAGCGGTGGTGTGCGAGCCTTCGGGTGAAGCGGCTGCGCTGGCTCATGGCTTGCCCGCCTTGGTGGTGCCCGATGCACGCCTCGCTTTGGGCGAGTTGGCAGCGGGGTGGCGCGCACAATTTGATTTGCCTGTGATTGCTGTGACGGGCAGCAACGGCAAGACCACGGTGACGCAAATGATCGCATCGATTTTGCGTGCCCATGCCGGTGAAGGGGCCCTGTCCACCCAAGGCAATTTGAACAATGACATCGGGGTGCCCTTGACGCTGTTCAATTTGCGCGCCCATCACCGCATCGCCGTCCTGGAGTTGGGCATGAACCATCCCGGCGAGATCGCTTACTTGGCCAAACTCGTGCGCCCAACGGTCGCGGTGGTCAACAACGCCCAACGTGAGCACCAAGAATTCATGGGCACCGTCGAAGCGGTGGCCTACGAAAACGGCGCTGTCTTGCAGGCCTTGGCTGCGCAAGGCGTAGCGGTTTTTCCAGCCGATGAAGCGTTCACATCGGTGTGGAAAAAATTGGCCGAACCTCGGGCGCAGCGCACCTTTGCCTTGTCGCCTGTTCAGGGCCCGGCGAACCCCCATGCGGCAACGCAAGCGGGCGCAAATACCCCAGCCGATGTTCAAGCCACTTCGGTGAATTGGCAGTCTGGCGCATGGCAAGTGACCCTGAAAACGGCAGAAGGCTCGGCGCCGATGCGCCTGCACATTGCAGGGCGCCACAACGTGAAAAACGCCTTGGCTGCCAGTGCTTGCGCGTTGGCCGCGGGGGTTTCATTGGCCGCAGTGGTGCAGGGCTTGCAAGCATTTGAGCCCGTGAAGGGCCGCTCGCGCGCGGCGGTTTTGCGCATGCCGCATGGCGACATCAGCTTGGTCGACGACACCTACAACGCAAATCCAGATTCGGTGCGTGCAGCAATTGCCGTTTTGGCCGAGCTGCCTGCGCCCCGTTTGTTGGTCTTGGGCGATATGGGCGAAGTGGGCAACCAAGGCCCCGAGTTTCATGCCGAGGTGGGAGCTTACGCCGCTGAATGTGGCATTGAAGCGCTCTACACCTTGGGCGAGTTGTCGGTGCATGCGGCGAAGGCCTTTGGCCCTGCCCGACATTTTGCAGACATGGGCGAGCTCTTGCATGCGGTCACGCTGCAGCTGCCTGATTTTCAGAGTGTGGTGGTCAAAGGCTCGCGCTTCATGAAGATGGAGCGTGTGGTCGATGCCTTGATGTCACACCCCACAGCCGCGAAACCAATGGCCAATAACGATCACAAAGGGGCTGTGCATGTTGCTTAGTTTGGCGCAATGGCTGCAAAGTTTGTCACCCGAATGGGGCTTTTTGCGCGTTTTCCAATACATCACTTTCCGTGCGGTGATGGCCGCCATGACCGCTTTGTTGATCGGTTTGGCTGCTGGTCCCTTTGTCATTCGCCGCTTGACCGCACTCAAGATTGGTCAGCCCATCCGCGGTTACGGCATGGAGTCTCATTTGACAAAGAGCGGCACACCCACCATGGGCGGTGTGCTGATTTTGTTGTCGATTGCCATTTCAACTTTGCTGTGGTTTGACTTGTCAAACCGCTTTGTCTGGATTGTGTTGGTGGTGACCTTGGGTTTTGGTGCCATTGGCTGGGTGGACGATTGGCGCAAAGTGGTCAACAAAGACCCCGAAGGTATGCCATCGCGCGAAAAGTACTTTTGGCAGTCGGTGATCGGTTTGTTGGCGGCGCTTTATTTGGTGTTCAGCATTTCTGAGGTGTCCAACCTTCGGGTGCTGGATCTGTTTGGCAAATGGGTCATGTCGGGTTTTGATGTCAACCTGCCGCCCAAAGCCGGTTTGCAAGTGCCGTTTTTCAAAGAGATCAACTACCCCTTGGGGGTGTTGGGCTTTGTGCTGCTGACTTATTTGGTCATTGTGGGGTCCAGCAATGCGGTCAATCTGACCGATGGGCTGGACGGTCTGGCCATCATGCCGGTGGTCATGGTCGGCTCGGCATTGGGTGTTTTTGCCTATGTCACCGGCAGCTCGGTTTATTCCAAATACTTGTTCTTCCCGCACATCCCGGGATCGGGTGAGTTGTTGATCTTCTGTGCCGCCATGGCCGGCGCAGGCTTGGCATTCTTGTGGTTCAACACCCATCCCGCTCAGGTCTTTATGGGCGATGTGGGGGCGTTGGCATTGGGCGCGGCGCTGGGCACCATCGCGGTCATCGTCCGGCAAGAAATTGTGCTGGCCATCATGGGCGGTATTTTTGTCGTGGAAGCCCTTTCGGTGATGGCGCAGGTCACGTACTTCAAATACACCAAGAAGAAATATGGTGAAGGTCGACGCATTTTGAAGATGGCCCCTTTGCATCACCACTTTGAGAAAAGCGGTTGGAAAGAAACCCAAGTGGTGGTTCGCTTCTGGATCATCACCATGTTGTTGTGTCTGGTGGGCTTGTCCACCTTGAAGCTGAGGTAAACATGCAGCTCCAAGGCCAACACGTGCTGATTCTCGGTTTGGGTGCTTCGGGCCTGGCGATGGCCCGTTGGTGCACGCATGCCGGCGCAGACGTGACGGTGGCCGACACCCGCGAAGCACCTCCCCAATTGGCGGTGTTGCAACAAGAGTGTCCCGCTGCGAAATTTGTAGCGGGCCCCTTCCAGGCCGGTTTGGTCGAAGGCACTTCGGTGCGCGCGGTGTTTCGCAGTCCCGGTCTGTCTCCCGAGGTCGTGGCGCCCGTGGTGGAGGCCGCAACGGCCATGGGTTTGTGGCAAGGCGGCGAGCTGAGTTTGTTTGCCGCGGGCTTGGTTGAACTGAAGTCAAACTTTGGATATGCGCCACAAATTTTGGCCATCACCGGCACCAATGGCAAAACCACCGTCACCTCGCTCACCGGTCAGTTGGTCGCCAGAGCCGGCAAGAGCGTGAAGGTGGCCGGCAACATTGGACCCACCCTGCTCGACACTTTGAGCGAGGCCATCACCGAGGCGACTGCCGAGGCTCAGCAAGCGGCGCAAGCCCAGCAGGACAGCGAAGCGGCTGAAAGCACGTCAGCCGAGCCAGTCCATGCACAAGCGCAAGCCGCGGGCAATGCAGAAACTGTGAATGCAGTTGCTGTAAATACCGAAGTTGTAGATGCTGAACATACTGACGAAACGCACCTGACAAACGAGGCGGACGCATCGGCAATGCCTGTGGTGCCTGCCGCTGCGCCGGTGAGCGTGCACCCCATGGCGCAGGCTTTGCCTCAAGTGTGGGTGTTGGAACTGTCCAGTTTCCAGTTGGACAGCAGCACCGACTTTGAGCCCACCGCCGCGACTGTTTTGAACCTCTCGCAAGACCATTTGGATTGGCATGGTTCGATGGCCGCTTATGCCGCAGCCAAGGCCAAAATATTTGGCCAAAAAGCCTTGATGGTGCTGAACCGTGAAGACCCGCTGGTGATGGCCATGCGCCCTGCGCCAGTGCGGGTGAAATTGCAAAAACCGGTGGAACGTGCCGCTGTGACTTTCGGCGCAGACATGCCTGCCCAGCCGGGCGATTTTGGCATTGAAGTCACGAATGGCATGACTTGGCTGGTGCGCGCCCTCGAGGCGGATGAGACCCGTCGGCGTCGCAAAGACGAAGTGGAAGAGTTGCACATTCAAAGACTCATTCCGGCGGATGCCTTGCGCATTCGGGGACGCCACAACGCAGTGAATGCCCTGGCCGCTTTGGCCTTGGCCAGCAGCGCAGGCTGCGCCTTGGGCCCCATGCTTTATGGTTTGCGCGAGTACCGCGGCGAACCCCACCGCGTCGAGTCGGTGGCCATCGTCAATGAGGTGGAGTACTTTGACGACAGCAAAGGCACCAATGTTGGGGCCACCGTGGCGGCCTTGCAGGGCTTGGGTGCAGAGCGGCGCCTGGTGGTCATATTGGGCGGCGATGGCAAAGGCCAAGACTTTGCACCTTTGGCGGCGCCAGTGGCGCGGTATGTCCGTGCGGTTGTGTTGATTGGTCGCGATGGACCGCTGATCCGCGAGGCCTTGCAAGAAACCCAAGTGCCTTTGCACGAGGCCGCAGACATGGACCAAGCGGTGCGCACAGCGGCCGAATTGGCGCGCAGCGGCGATGCGGTGTTGATGTCCCCAGCTTGCGCGAGTTTGGACATGTTTGACCATTACGGTCACCGCGCCGAAGTCTTTTGCCGCGCGGTTGCCGGCTTGGCTGAAGAAGCCGGCGCATCGATGGGAGGTGCACTGTGAGTGAAGCCTTGACTCTGTCACAGCGCATGCAAGCCAGCATGGCGCGATGGACCGGCTTTTTCACAGGCCGCGTCAGTGGCGAGGCCGCCGGTGTGCAGAGTTTGCCCGTCAATTTGGGGGGCTACGACTATGCGCGTGCCAACGCGGGCGCCCCAACGCGCTTGCAAAGTGTGGACCAAGCATTGGTGTGGGTGGTGGTGGCATTGCTCATGTGGGGCATGGTGATGGTGTACTCGGCCTCGATTGCGATGCCAGACAACCCCCGGTTTTCGCGCTATTCGCACACCCATTTCTTGACGCGCCATGTGATCTCTATGGTCGTGGGCAGTGTCATGGCCTTGTTGGTGTTCCAGGTGCGAACCGAAACCTGGGAAAAAATTGCACGGCCCTTGTTCGTGGTGTCGCTGATTTTGTTGGCCTTGGTCTTGATCCCGTTCATTGGCAAAGGTGTGAACGGCGCGCGCCGCTGGATTTCTTTTGGCATCTTTAATTTCCAGCCTTCTGAGTTGGCGAAATTTGCCACCATCATTTATGCCGCCGACTACATGGTGCGTAAGATGGATGTGAAAGAACGCTTCTTCCGTGCTGTGTTGCCGATGGGGGCGGCGGTGGCATTGGCAGGCGTATTTTTGCTGGCCGAGCCCGACATGGGCGCCTTCATGGTGATCGCCATCATCGCCATGGGCATCTTGTTCTTGGGCGGCGTGAATGCCCGCATGTTCTTTTTGATTTTTGCGGTGTTGGTGGGGGCTTTCGTGATGATGATCGCCGCCTCACCGTGGCGAAGAGAGCGCATCTTTGCTTACCTAGACCCCTTCAGCGCCGAGCATGCTTTGGGCAAGGGCTACCAACTTTCGCACTCTTTGATTGCGATTGGCCGAGGTGAAATTTGGGGCGTGGGATTGGGCGGCAGCGTCGAAAAACTGCACTGGTTGCCAGAAGCCCACACCGACTTTTTATTGGCGGTCATTGGCGAAGAATTTGGCTTGGTCGGGGTCTCCATCGTGATCTTGATGTTCTTGTGGTTGAGCCGCCGCATCATGGTCATTGGTCGTCAAGCGATTGCTTTGGACAAAGTGTTTGCCGGATTGGTGGCCCAGGGCGTGGGCATCTGGATCGGCTTCCAGGCCTTCATCAATATGGGGGTGAATTTGGGGGCCTTGCCGACCAAAGGCTTGACCTTGCCCTTGATGAGTTACGGCGGTTCGGCGGTCATGATGAATTTGATCGCCATTGCAGTGGTGCTGCGCATTGACGCCGAAAACAAACAGATGATGCGGGGAGGGCGGTCATGAGCGCCAAATGCGCCTTGGTCATGGCGGGCGGTACGGGCGGGCATATTTTCCCGGGCCTGGCCGTGGCCGAAGCGCTGCGAGATGCCGGCTGGCGCGTCCACTGGCTGGGTGCCCCTGACAGCATGGAAAGCCAATGGATTCCGCCACGTGGGTTCGCATTTGAGAGCGTTGAATTTGGCGGTGTGCGAGGCAAGGGCCTCGTCACCTTGGCGCTGTTGCCTCTCAAGTTGTTGCGTGCCTTCTGGCAAAGCTTGCAAGTGGTTCGCCGGGTTCGCCCCGATGTGGTCTTGGGCCTCGGCGGCTACATCACTTTTCCAGGCGGCATGATGGCCAGTTTGTACGGCAAGCCCTTGGTGTTGCACGAGCAAAATTCGGTGGCAGGCTTGGCCAATAAAGTGTTGGCCCAAATCGCTGATCGCATCTTCACCGCATTTCCGCAGGTCATGAAAAATGGCCATTGGGTGGGCAATCCTTTGCGCCGCGCCTTTACCGAGCAGCCCGCTCCGGCCGAACGCTTTGCGGGTCGTACCGGCCCTCTGCGCATTTTGGTGGTGGGCGGCAGCTTGGGAGCCAAGGCCTTGAACGACATCGTGCCGCAAGCCTTGGCCTTGTTGCCTGCCGAGACCCGGCCTGTCGTGATTCACCAAAGTGGCGCCAAACAAATTGAGGCCTTGCGCGCCAATTACGAGGCCGCTGGCGTGCAGGCTGAACTCACGCCCTTCATTGACGACACTGCGACGGCGTTTGCACAAGCCGACTTGGTGATTTGCCGCGCCGGGGCCAGCACCGTGACCGAGTTGGCCGCGATTGGCGTGGCGGCCATTTTTGTGCCTTTCCCCTTTGCGGTGGACGACCACCAAACCACCAATGCCCAATTTTTGGTGTCACAAGGGGGCGGTTGGTTGATGCCCCAAGCCGAATTGACAGCGCAGTCGTTGGCCGAGCAACTGGCCGGAATGAACCGCGAAGCCTTGTTGCTTTGCGCAGAAAAAGCCCATGCACAGAAAAAAACAAATGCAACGCGGGAGGTTGTGATGGCTTGTGAGGAGTTGGCAGCATGAAGCACGCCATTCGAAAAATTCACTTCATCGGCATCGGCGGATCCGGCATGAGTGGCATTGCCGAAGTGTTGCTCAACCTTGGTTACCAGATTTCGGGTTCTGACTTGTCGGACAGTGCCACCTTGCACCGTTTGTCGGCCTTGGGCATCGCGACCCATGTCGGTCATTCAGCGGCAAATGTGAAAGACGCCGATGCGGTGGTCACCTCCACAGCCGTGAAATCGGACAACCCTGAAGTGTTGGCAGCGCGTGAGCGCCACATCCCGATCGTGCCGCGCGCGGTCATGTTGGCAGAGTTGATGCGCATGAAACAAGGCGTGGCCATTGCCGGCACGCACGGGAAAACCACCACCACCAGTTTGGTGGCCAGTGTTTTGGCCGAGGCGGGTTTGGACCCCACCTTTGTGATTGGCGGGCGCTTGAACAGTGCCGGTGCCAACGCCAAGTTGGGCACCGGCGAATACATCGTGGTCGAGGCCGATGAGTCCGATGCCTCCTTCTTGAACCTGTTGCCGGTGATGGCGGTGGTGACCAACATCGATGCCGATCACATGGAAACCTATGGGCACGATCTGGCAAGACTGAAGGCCGCGTTCGTCGAGTTTTTGCACCGCATGCCTTTCTATGGCACCGCCGTGGTGTGCTCGGATGACCCCGGCGTGTTGTCGATCGTGCAAGACATTGCCCGTCCTGTGACCACCTATGGGCTGAATGAAGGTGCACAGGTGCGTGCGGTGAATGTGCGCGCAGAACAAGGCCAGATGCATTTCACGGTGGAACGGCGCAACGGCGTGACCTTGCCCGATCTGCCCTTGGTTTTGAACTTGCCAGGCAACCACAACGTGCTGAATGCGTTGGCGGCTGTGGCGGTGGCCGTGGAGTTGGGGGTCGACGACGCTGCGGTGCAACGTGCGCTGGCCGGTTTCAAAGGCGTGGGTCGCCGCTTTCAGCGCTATGGCGATGTGGCACTGCCTCACAAAGCGGGCAGCTTCACAGTGATTGACGACTACGGCCATCACCCGGTCGAGATGGCGGCCACCTTGGCGGCAGCCCGTGGCGCATTTCCGGGTCGTCGTTTGGTGTTGGCCTTCCAACCCCACCGTTACAGCCGCACCCGCGATTGCTTCGAAGACTTTGTGAAGGTCATTGGCACAGGCTGCGACAGCGTGTTGTTGTCTGAGGTGTACGCCGCTGGCGAGGCACCGATTGTGGCGGCCGATGGTCGCTCGTTGGCGCGGGCGCTGCGCGTGGCCGGCAAAGTCGAGCCGGTCTTTGTCGATGCCATTTCGGACATGCCCCAAGCGGTGCTGAACAATGCACAAGATGGCGATGTGGTGATTTGCATGGGCGCAGGCTCGATTGGCGCTGTGCCCGCCAAAGTGCTTGAGTTGGGAGGTGCGGCATGAACACCCGCAATTTGGGCAAGGTGGCGGTGCTGATGGGCGGCCGTTCTGCCGAGCGAGAAGTGTCCTTGATGTCAGGCCAAGGCGTCTTGCTGGCCTTGCGTGCCAGCGGCGTTGACGCGCACGCATTTGATCCCGCCGAGCGCGATTTGGGGGCCTTGAAGCAAGAACAATTTGACCGTTGCTTCATTGCCTTGCATGGCCGATACGGCGAGGACGGCACTGTGCAAGGCGCGCTCGAGTTGTTGGGCATTCCCTACACGGGTTCGGGCGTCATGGCCTCCAGCATTGCAATGGACAAAACCATGACCAAGCGCGTCTGGTTGGCTGAGGGCTTGCCCACACCCGCCTATGTGTTGGTCAAGCGTGAGCAATTGGGCCAAGTGTCTCTAGAGCAGTTGATCCACACCTTGGGCTTGCCCATGATCGTCAAACCGGCACGAGAAGGTTCGTCGATTGGCGTGACCAAGGTCGTCACAGCGCAAGAATTGCCTGCCGCACTGGAAGCCGCTGGCGTGTGCGATGCCGATATTTTGTGCGAGCAGTGCATCGTGGGTGACGAAGTGACCTGCCCTGTTTTGGGCGAGGGCGAGCAGACCCATGCTTTGCCGGTCATCCGCATCGTGGCGCCGGCTGGCAACTACGACTACCAAAACAAATACTTCACCGACGACACCCAATACTTGGTGCCGAGCGGCTTGCCTCTCGCTGAAGAAAAAGCCATTGAAGCCTTGGTGGTGAAGGCGTATCAATTGTTGGGCTGCAGAGGTTGGGGACGGCTTGACGTGATGATCGACGCGAAAACCCGTCAGCCCTATTTGTTGGAAATCAACACATCGCCCGGCATGACGGGCCATTCTTTGGTGCCCATGTCAGCCAAGGCGGCGGGCATCAGCTACGAAGCTTTGTGTCAAAAGCTGTTGGCCTCGGCCAGCCTGGACCATGTGCAGGAGGCGCGCGCGTGAACAAAAGCATGCCACTGCCAATAGACATCCGTCTCATGAACTTCGCGGCCACGGCGTTGGTCGTGGTGTCTGTGAGCTTGATGTTGGCAGGGGGCATCGGCTGGCTGTTGCAACACCCGGTGTTCACCATCCAGTCGATCACGGTGCAAGGCGAGGTGACGCGCAACAACGCGGTGACCTTGCGCGCCAATGTGATGCCGCAGCTGAGTGGCAACTTTTTCACGCTGGATTTGAAGCGCGCGCGCGATGCCTTTGAGGCTGTTCCCTGGGTCAGAGGGGCGGTGGTGCACCGCGACTTTCCGAACAAACTGAAAGCGGTCTTGTTAGAGCACGAGCCGCTTGCCCTGTGGGGCGATGAGGGTTCGAGCAAGATGGTCAACCAGCAGAGCCAAGTGTTTGAGGCCAATATTGAAGAGGTGGACGTGGATGCCCTGCCGCGCCTCAAAGGACCCGACAACCAGTCTGCCTTGGTGGTGCGCATGTTCCGCGAACTGGTGCCCATTTTTGGCGCGGTGGACCTGCGCATCGACCAGCTTGAATTAACGCCCCGTGGCAGTTGGCGTGTGCTCACCGACAGTGGCGCGCAATTGGAATTGGGCCGGGGCAACGAAGTCGAAGTGGCAGCCCATGTGAAGATTTTTTTCAGAACGTTGTCGCAAATCGCAGCCCGCTATGGCCGCACGCCCAGCGCGTTGGCCGGTGCTGATTTGCGCCACAAAGATGGTTATGCCGTGCGCTTGCGGGGCGTGACCACGCTGGAAGCCGATGGCAAGAAGAGTCCTTGAGCAATCAAGACGGAAGAATGAAACGGAAACGGTGATTCAAATGGCAAAAGAGTACAAAGATCTGGTGATTGGATTGGACATTGGCACCTCCAAAGTCATGGCGGTGGTGGCCGAGGTCATGCCCGATGGTGAGTTGAAGATTGCGGGTCTGGGCATCGCGCCAGGGAACGGGCTCAAGCGCGGCGTGGTGGTCAACATCGATGCCACGGTGCAAAGCATTCAGCAAGCGCTGAAAGAAGCCGAGCTGATGGCCGACTGCAAGATCACCCGGGTCAATGTGGGCATCACCGGCAGCCACATTCGCGGCATCAACTCCAGTGGCATGGTGGCCATCAAGGACAAAGAAGTCACCCAAGCCGATGTGGCGCGCGTGATGGAAACCGCCCGCGCGATCAACATCTCGACCGATCAGCGTTTGTTGTTGGTGGCACCGCAAGAGTTTGTCATTGACGGGCAAGAAGTCAAAGAACCGATTGGCATGAGCGGCATGCGGCTTGAGGCCAAAGTGCACATCGTGACGGGCGCTCAGAGTGCGGCCGAAAACATCATCAAGTGCGTGCGCCGCTGTGGCTTAGAAGTTGACCAACTCTTGCTCAACCCTCAGTCCTCCAGCTTGGCGGTCTTGTCGGAAGACGAGCGTGAGTTGGGTGTGGTGTGTGTGGACATTGGCGCAGGCACTACCGATGTGGCGATTTTTGCGAATGGCTCGATTCGCCACACCGCCGTGATCCCGATCGCCGGAGACTTGATCACCAGCGACATTGCGATGGCTTTGCGCACCCCCACCAAAGACGCAGAAGACATCAAGGTTGAAAGCGGATTCGCCAAGCAATTGTTGGCCGATCCCGATGCCCAAGTTGAAGTGCCCGGTCTGGGTGACCGCGGCCCGCGCATGCTGAGCCGCCAGGCCTTGGCCGGCGTGATTGAGCCGCGCATCGAAGAAATTTTTTCCTTGGTGCACCAAGTCATCCGCGAGTCGGGTTACGAAGAAGTGCTGTCCTCGGGTATTGTCTTGACAGGCGGCAGCGCCGTCATGCCCGGCATGGTCGAGCTGGGCGAAGACATCTTCTTGAAGCCGGTGCGCCGCGGCCTGCCCAAATACGCCGGCGGCTTGGCCGACATGGTCAGCCAACCGCGTGCCGCCACCGTGATGGGCTTGCTCGAAGAAGCCCGATTGGCGCGTTTGCGTGGCTACAAAGTCACGCAGAAAAAGAGTTCCATGAACAACGCTTTCGGCCGCTTCAAAGACTTCATTGTGGGGAACTTCTGATGCACTGGAAAAAACGTTTTCTGGCCCGTGGCAGTCCCCCGCCATGGCGACCGTGTCGATGTTGACACGCCCACTTGTTCACAAAAATAAATTGAGATTTTCTTTTCGGCAACTGCAAACAAATTTAGGAGTAGCACCATGACCATCGAAATGATTCAGACAGAAGAATTCAACCAAGGCACTCAGATCAAAGTGATCGGTGTTGGCGGCGGCGGCGGCAACGCGGTCGAGCACATGATCGAGCGCAATGTTCAGGGCGTTGAATTCGTCTGTGCCAACACCGATGCGCAGGCTTTGGCCCGCAGCGCGGCACACCGTTTCATTCAATTGGGTCAAACCGGTTTGGGCGCTGGCAGCAAACCCGAAAAAGGCCGTGAAGCCGCAGAAAGCGCTGAAGCCGACATTCGCGCCGCCATTGAAGGCTCGCACATGTTGTTCATCACCGCCGGCATGGGTGGCGGTACCGGCACGGGCGCTGCACCGGTGATCGCTCGCATTGCCAAAGAGATGGGCATTTTGACGGTGGGTGTGGTCACCAAGCCGTTTGAGTTTGAAGGCGGTCGCCGCATGTCCAATGCCGACTTGGGCATGCAAGAGCTCGAAGCCAATGTGGACTCTTTGATTGTGGTGTTGAACGAAAAGTTGCTGGAATTGCCCGGTGGCGAAGACATGACCCAAGACGAAGCCTTTGCCCACGCCAACGACGTGCTGAAAAACGCTGTGGGCGGCATTGCCGAAATCATCAATGTGCCCGGCCATGTGAACGTTGACTTTGAAGACGTGCGCACCGTCATGGGCGAGCCCGGCAAAGCCATGATGGGCACTGCCGCCGCCAGCGGTCCAGACCGTGCGCGCATTGCCGCCGAGCAAGCCGTCGCTTGCCCCTTGCTGGAAGGTGTGGATTTGTCCGGCGCCAAAGGCGTGTTGGTCTTGATCAGCGCCGCCAAGGGTTCTCTGAAGTTGTCAGAGTCCAAGCAAGCCATGAACACCATCCGGGCCTACGCGTCGGAAAATGCCCATGTGATTTACGGCACCGCTTATGACGAAAGTCTGGGCGACGAAATCCGCGTCACTGTGGTGGCCACCGGCTTGTCCAAAGCCGGCGCACGCCGTACAGCACCTCCGCTGCAAGTGTTGCGTACTGGCACCGACAACGTGCCGTTCAGCATGGGAACACAAGACGCTGTGGCGCCGACCTTGCAAGCCGCACCTTTGGCGACCAGCGGCATGAACACGCCCGCCATCTGGCGCAGCAACCGCACCCACGCGGCCGCTCGAGTGGATGGAATGGCCAACGCTGGCATGGACGACATCGAGATCCCCGCCTTCTTGCGCAAGCAAGCCGACTGATCGGATCTCTCGAGAGAAAAATGGTGCTTTGGGGTCAGACAGGCGGGAACCTGTCTGACCCCTTTTTGCGTGAAAACGCCGGATTTCCTCGACCGCACGGCCCCATTTTTTCGGCCATTAAAATAAGAACATGCTCGCTCAACGCACTCTGAAAACCTTGACCAAAGCCGTCGGCGTGGGCTTGCACAGTGGCCAGCGCGTGGAGCTGACTTTGCGCCCCGCAGCACCCAACACCGGCATTGTGTTTCGCCGCATCGATTTGCCCGAGCCCGTGGACATTCCGGTCAATGCCGAATCGGTCACCGACACCCGCTTGGCGTCCACCATCTCGCGTGGCCAAGCCAAAGTGCTGACCGTCGAGCACCTGATGTCCGCCTGTGCAGGCCTGGGCATTGACAATTTGTATGTGGACATCACCGCAGAAGAGGTGCCCATTCTGGATGGCTCTGCTTCGTCCTTTGTTTTTCTGCTGCAAAGTGCCGGGGTGGTCGAGCAAGCGGCGCCCAAGCATTTTTTGCGGGTGCTCAAACCTGTTGAAGTGTCTGAGGGTGAGGGCGAAAACATCAAGTGGGCGCGGCTCACGCCTTACCACGGTTACAAGCTGAGTTTTGAAATCGATTTTCGCCATCCCGCGGTGGACTCCACCGGGCAGCAAGTGGTGTTTGACATGTCGGAAGGCGTCTATGCCCGAGACATCGCCAGAGCGCGCACGTTTGGCTTTACCAAAGATGTCGAGATGTTGCGCGCCAATGGCTTGGCGCTGGGCGGCGGCTTGGACAACGCGATCGTGATGGACGACTACCGCGTGCTCAATGCCGATGGCTTGCGCTATGACGACGAATTTGTGAAGCACAAAATCTTGGACGCCATGGGCGACTTGTACATCTTGGGCAAACCCCTGTTGGCGGCTTACAGCGCATTTCGTTCGGGTCACGCCATGAACAACCGTTTGTTGCGCGAGCTCTTGTCACAGCCCGATGCCTACGAAGTGGTGACGTTTGACAACGCCAGCGAAGCACCGCAGGGTTTCGCCGCGCTGCAGCCGGCCTGGTGATGCCGCGCACCACCCACCTGTTGTATTTGCACGGGTTTCGCTCTTCGCCTCAGTCGGCGAAAGCCCAAAAAATGGCCGCGCGCATGCGCACCCAATACCCCCACGTGCACTGGTGCTGCCCCGCTTTGCCAGCATCTCCCCAGCAAGCCCTGCAAGAGGTGATGGCGCTGGTGGTCGATTGGCCGCGTGAGCGCATGGCGATCATGGGGTCTTCTTTGGGGGGCTTTTATGCCGCAGGCTTATCGGCGCAACTCAATTGCCCTGCCGTGCTGATCAACCCCGCGGTTTTTCCATCGCGTGACTTGGCCCGCTACATCGGGGAGCACCCGGCGTGGCATGACCCGTCGCAAAAAATCTTTTTCAAGGCGGCTTATGTCGCAGAGTTGGCCGAACTGGAAGCCCAGCCGCAGAGCGCTAGTCCACAAACGCTGGCCTTGATCGCCAAAGGGGATGAGGTGCTGGATTGGCGCGAAATGTTGGCCCGCCACCAAGCGGGACAAGTCCGCCTGTTCGAGGGCGGCGACCATGCCTTGGTAAATTTTGACGACGACTGGCCTGAAATTTCACAATTTCTTCGGCTGGATTGAGCCCTTGCCCCGGCAAAGACGGAGGCGCATGGGAAAATCTGGGCATGTACGCATTATTTGAAGAAGCCGGTAAATTCATGGCCGGTCGGATCCTGTCCGAGGCCGAAGCCTCCGCGCAAGTGGAGCTTGACTCGGGCAAGCGGGTGAAAGTCAAAGCAGCACAAATGTTGCTCAAGTTTGAAAAACCCACCCCCAGCGCCTTGCTCAGCGAAGCGGCAACTGTGAGCCAGAGCATCGAGTTGGCCTTGGCGTACGAATTTGCTTCAGACGAAGAATTTGGCTTTGCTGATTTGGCAAAAGACTATTTCAGCGATGCGGCCAGCACCGTAGAACAAGTTGCCGCCTTGATGCGCTTGCACGAAGCACCGCATTATTTCCGCCGCGCTGGCAAAGGCCGCTATCGCAAAGCGCCCGCCGAAATCGTGCAACAAGCCTTGTTGGCGATTGAAAAAAAGAAGCAAGTCCAAGCGCAGATCGAGGCCTGGGCCGCGGAGTTGGTGGCCGGCGTTTGTCCTGCGCCGGTGCGCGAGCAACTCTACAAAATTTTGTTTCGGCCAGACAAAAACACCCCGGAATACAAAGCCGTTGTTGAAGCCAGCAAGTCCAGCCACACCCCTCCACTCGAGCTGCTGCAAAAGGCAGGCGCCATTGCCTCGGCCTGGGATTTTCATTGGCAGCGTTTCTTGTTTGATTTGTTCCCCAAAGGCACGGGCTTCCCCGCCTTGCAAGCCCCGGCCATTCAAGACGAATTGCCGCTGGCGGCTGTGCAGGCTTTTTCGATTGACGACTCTCACACCACCGAAATTGACGATGCCTTGTCACTGCAAGGCCTGGGTTCGGGCACGGTGACGGTTGGCATCCACATTGCGGCGCCGGGCTTGGCCTTGTCGCCTGGCGGGGCGATAGACCAATTGGGGCGTCAGCGCTTGTCCACGGTGTACATGCCGGGTTACAAAATCACCATGTTGCCCGACAGCGTGGTGCAGGCCTACACCTTGATGGAGGGGCGCGATTGCCCGGCTGTTTCTTTGTATGTGACTTTCAATGAATCTGATCTGGAAATCGTGAGCACCGAGACCCGCTTGGAGCGGGTGCCGATATTGGCCAACTTGCGCCACGACCAACTCGATCAAACCATCACCCGCGAGTGGCTGGAAAGCGAAGCAGACACCAGCCCGGTTGACTTGCCCGTGGATCGCCGAACGCTGGCGTTTTTCTGGCGTTTGGCGCAAACCCTCAAGGCCCGTCGTGAAGTGGTGCGTGGCAAACCCGAGAGCTTCAACCGACCCGATTACAGCTTCAAGCTGGACCGACCCAGCCATGCGGCCCCGCCGATGGGCGATGAGACGGTGTTGATTGGGGTGCGCCAAAGAGGCTCGCCGCTCGATTTGATGGTGGCCGAGGCCATGATTTTGGCCAACAGCACTTGGGGTCAATGGTTGGCCAGCCTGGGTGTGCCGGGCATTTACCGCAGCCAAGCCAGCATGGCACCGGGCGTGAAAGTGCGCATGGGCACCAAGGCCTTGCCGCATGCGGGCATTGGTGTGCCCAGCTATGCGTGGAGCACATCGCCCCTGCGGCGTTACACCGATTTGGTGAACCAGTGGCAAATCATTGCGTGTGCCCGACACGGTGCCACCGCCGCATTGGCCGCCCCCTTCAAACCCAAAGATGCCGAATTGTTTTCCATCATCAGTGGTTTTGATGCCGCCTACACCGCCTACAACAGCGTGCAGTCCAGCATGGAACGTTATTGGACATTGCGCTATGTCCAGCAACAACACATCGAAGAGCTGGACGCCAGTTTGGTGAAAGAGATGGGGGGTGGCATTTGGTGGGTGCGTGCCGACACTTTGCCCCTGATGTTCAGCGTCATGGGCGCGCAAGGCCTCGCCCGTGGTGCCCGAGTGCGTGTCAAATTGGGCGCGGTGGACTTGATGGCACTCGATGTGAACGGCACCGTCACGGCGCACTTGGATGCGCCGGTGGCGGTCGAAAATGAAGCCGACGAAGCGGAAGACGACGACACCTTGGCGGCAGGCCCTCTCACCATTGCGGTCGATTTGAACGACAGCACACAAAGCGATGGTGCTTGAGAGCCATCCGCACCCCTGGCAAGGCACTGCCGCCTGGCTGAAGGGGACGCTGCAGCACCACACCTTGGTCTGGACTTTGGCTATTTCGCTGCTGGTGCATGGCGCTTTGCTGACATGGCGTTTTGCCGATCCAAGCAGTTTCGAGCGGGTCTTTGAGAACACCTCTCTCGAGGTGGTGCTGGTGAACGCCCGCAGTGACGAAGTGCCCGATGACGTACAAGCCCTCGCGCAAGTGCGCTTGGCGGGCGGCGGTCAAGCCTCGGGAAGAGCCATGTCCAGCACGCCCCTGCCGCCGGCAGAACGCAGTGAAGCGGAACGCGACATCGCGGCCATGAACCGTCAAATTGCGGCTTTGCAAGCGCAGCAAAAGCGCTTGCTTACTCAGTTGCAACAAGAGTTGTCGGCGTTGTCCCATGAGACCACAGGCGATGCCTCGCGGGCCCCCGAGCGTCAAGATCAACAAGACCGACAAGAGCGGCAGCAAGAGCTGACCCGACAATTGGCGCGCATCGAGCAACAGATCGAGAAAACCCAAGCAGGACCGCAAAAAAGGTTCGTCAGTCCCGCCACACGGGAGGCGGTTTATGCCTTGTATTACGACCAAATGCGCCGAGCGATCGAAGCCCGTGGCACGCTGAATTTTCCGCAAGTGGCGGGGCAAAAACTGTATGGCCAGCTGACCATGGTCATCACGCTCGACCACCGGGGTCGGCTTCTCAAGACCGAGGTGGTGAAAACGTCGGGCCAGCCTTTGCTGGACCAACGGGCGATGGCCATTGTGCAAAGCGTGGCGCCGTTTGAGGCGTTCAGCGCTAACATGCGGCGGCAGGCGTCACAGCTGGTGGTGGTCACACGCTTTCAGTTTCTCAAGGAAGGCCAGTTGCAGACTCACGTCATGGCGGCAGAGCCTGAGAGGCCGTGATCGGTGGATGGACGCTCGGGATGATTTAGGCAAGGGACATTGATGCGCGCTTTTTTTCGATGGTTGGGCTTGGTCATGCTGGCAGGGGCGCTGTTGCAGCTGTTTTTTGCCGTGCGCATTGCCAGCATGGGGGTTTTGGCTCCTCAGTCCACCAGCTTTGAGCGTTCCCAAATCTGGCAGATCTTGACGCAAAAAGGCAAGCTGCCTTGGCGTCAAGAATGGGTGGATCGTTCCCAAATCGCCCCGAGTTTGCAGCGCGCCGTCATTGCCTCTGAAGACAGCGTATTTACCCAGCATGGCGGCGTGTGGTGGGAGTCTTTAGAGAAAGCGTGGGAAAAAAATGCCAAGGCCAAAGCCGCCGCCGAGCAACGCGCGCAGCGCCGGCCCGATGCCAAATTGCCGCAGGTGAAAATTGTTGGCGGCTCGACCATCACCCAGCAATTGGCTAAAAATCTCTTCTTGTCAGGGGAACGCACCTTGATTCGCAAGGGGCAAGAAATGGTGATCACACTCACACTTGAAACCTTTTTAAGCAAGCAGCGCATTCTGGAGATTTACCTCAACAGCGTGGAATGGGGCGAGGGTGTTTTTGGGGCCGAAGCGGCGGCGCGGCATTACTTCCGAAAAAGTGCCGCCCGCTTGAACGATTGGGAAGCGGCGCGTCTGGCGGTCATGCTGCCGCGCCCACGCTACTTTGAGCAGAGGGCGCAATCGGCCTACTTGGCCAGCAGAGCCGAAACCATCATGGCCCGCATGGGAGACGTGGTGTTGCCATGAGTACATTGACCACGCCCCAACCCCAGACGATCCGCATCTTGGGCATTGACCCGGGTTTACAGACCACCGGTTTTGGGGTGCTGGACCTGACGGGTTCGCGCTTGCAATATGTGGCCAGTGGCGTGATCGAGACCACTCGGGGCGAAATGGGCAATCTGCCAGCCCGACTGAAGGTGATTTATGACGGAGTGCGAGAAATCCAAGCCCGTTACCAAGCCGATGTGGCGTCGGTCGAAATCGTGTTTGTCAACGTCAACCCCCAAGCGACCTTGCTATTGGGCCAAGCGCGGGGCTGCTGTGTGACGGCATTGGTCTCTTGTGATTTGCCTGTGGCCGAATACACCGCGCTGCAAATGAAACAGTCGGTCACCGGGCATGGCCGCGCGGCCAAATCGCAGGTGCAAGAAATGGTGAAACGGCTGTTGCAATTGCCGGTGGTGCCCCGTCAAGATGCCGCTGACGCTTTGGGCATGGCCATCACCCATGCGCATGCCAGCCCTTCCATGAACAAACTGGCGGCACAAGGCGTGCTCAACCGCAAAACCCATGGCATGTTCCGCAGCGGCAGGAGCCATTGAGTGGGGGCTGGCCACGCCCTCGACTTCTGCCTGAGATAATGAGGGTCATGGGTTCAGTCATTCAAAAACCGACACTGTTGCAGCGCATGAGTCATTTGCTCAAAGGCTTTGATGGGCCTTTGGCATTTGCCGTGTTCACTTTGGCATGTGCCGGTTTACTGATCATGTATTCGTCGGGCTTTGACCATGGCACTCGCTTTGTCGACCATGGACGCAACATGATCTTGGCCGGCTTCATCATGTTTGTCGTGGCCCAAATGCCTCCGCAAAAACTCATGGCGTGGGCCGTGCCGATCTACACTGTGGGTGTGATTTTGCTGATTGCTGTGGCTATTTTTGGCATCACCAAAAAAGGCTCGCGCCGTTGGATCAATCTGGGCGTGGTGATTCAACCCAGTGAGATTCTCAAAATTGCCTTGCCCCTGATGTTGGCCGCTTGGTTCCAAAAGCGCGAGGGCCAATTGCGTCCGTTTGACTTTGCCGTGGCCGTGGTGATTTTGGGCGTCCCGGTGGGCTTGATCATGAAGCAGCCTGATTTGGGCACCTCTTTGCTGGTTTTGGCCGCGGGCTTGTCGGTGATCTTTTTTGCGGGCCTGCGATGGCGCTGGATTTTGCCGCCCGTGGTCTTGGGCGTCGTTGGGGTGGTGGTGTTGATCATCATGGAGCCCACCGCGTGCGCAGACGATGTTGACTGGCGCGTGCTGCACGAATACCAAAGACAACGCGTGTGTACCTTGTTAGACCCCGCTCGCGACCCCTTGGGCAAAGGGTTTCACATCATTCAGGGGATGATCGCGATTGGCTCGGGGGGCTTCTGGGGCAAGGGCTTTATGCAGGGCACACAAACCCATCTGGAGTTCATCCCGGAGCGCACCACCGATTTCATTTTTGCCGCCTACGGTGAAGAGTTCGGTTTTGTTGGCGGCCTGTTTTTGATCTTTGCGTTCTTTTTCTTGGTGTACCGTGCCTTGGCGATTGCGGCCGACGCCCCCACGCTTTTCAGCCGGCTGTTGGCCAGCAGCATGGCGATGATCTTTTTCACCTACGCCTTCGTCAATATGGGTATGGTCAGCGGCATTTTGCCGGTGGTCGGTGTGCCATTGCCTTTCATCAGCTATGGCGGCACGGCCATGGTCACTTTGGGGCTGGCGCTGGGCATCTTGATGTCGATTGCCAAATCCAAACAATTGGTCCAATCCTGAGGGCAAAACGGTTCCGGCAAGGGGTTTTGTCAGTGCCTACAATGGGCCCCATGATTTCACGCGAACCCACCATCGAACGCCTGGCCACGGCCCGGTCCCTCTTGCTCGAGCCCTTTGGGCTGGATGAGACCCATCTCAGCCGGGCGTTATCGGCCATTCAAGCCCACGCCGTGGACGATGCCGATTTGTACTTTCAGTACACCCGATCTGAAGGTTGGAGTCTGGAAGAAGGCATTGTCAAAACAGGCAGTTTCAGTATCGATCAGGGTGTTGGCGTGCGCGCCGTTTCGGGCGAGAAAACGGCCTTTGCGTATTCCGATGACATCTCTGAGGCGTCTTTAATGGACGCGGCCATGACCGTCAGATCCATCGCGCAAGCGACACAAAACAAACGCGTCAAAGTGCCCAAGCAGAAAATTTCTGCCAGCCGCTCTCTCTACCCCTCACTCGACCCGATGTCCACGCTGGACAGCACCGCCAAAGTGAATCTGCTGGGCCGTGTGGAAACCATCGCCCGTGCCAAAGACCCGCGCGTCGTGCAGGTCATGGCCGGCTTGGCCACTGAATACGATGTGGTCATGGTGGCCCGTGCCGACGGCACTTTGGCGGCCGATGTGCGCCCCTTGATCCGCTTGTCGGTCACCGTGATTGCCGAGCAAAAAGGCCGCCGCGAAGTGGGCAGCAGCGGCGGTGGTGGCCGCTTTGGCTTGGCCTACTTTGACGACGCGATGCTGGAAACCTATGTCCAAGAAGCGGTGTCTGCGGCATTGATCAACCTCGAGGCGCGTCCTGCACCGGCTGGCGAAATGACCGTGGTGTTGGGCAATGGCTGGCCGGGTGTGTTGTTGCACGAAGCGGTGGGCCACGGACTGGAGGGTGACTTCAACCGCAAAGGCTCGAGCGCCTTCAGTGGCCGCATAGGTCAGCGTGTGGCGGCCAAAGGCGTCACGGTGCTCGATGACGGCACCTTGGCCGATCGCCGCGGCTCGCTGAATGTGGACGACGAAGGCCATGCCAGCCAAAAAAATGTGCTGATCGAAGACGGCATTTTGCGGGGCTACATTCAAGACGCGATGAATGCGCGGCTGATGGGTGTTGCACCCACGGGCAACGGTCGACGCGAAAGCTACGCGCATGTGCCCATGCCCCGCATGACCAACACCTACATGTTGGGGGGCGACAAGTCTCCCGAAGAAATTGTCGCCAGCATCAAAAAAGGCTTGTACGCCACCAACTTTGCAGGCGGGCAGGTGGACATCACCAGCGGTAAGTTTGTTTTCTCGGCCAGCCAAGCCTATTGGGTCGAAAACGGCAAAATTCTTTACCCCGTGAAGGGGGCGACACTGATTGGCAGCGGTCCCGAATCGCTCAAAAAGATCAGCATGATCGGCCATGACATGAAGCTGGATTCGGGTGTGGGCACCTGTGGCAAAGAGGGGCAAAGTGTGCCCGTGGGCGTGGGCCAACCGACATTGCGCATCGATGGCCTGACGGTGGGCGGCACCGCCTGAGGCGGGCCAAAAGCCTCGGGTTTCTCCTTGTTTGGCCTGTCAGAATGTGTCAAGAACTTGTGATACATTGAAAACATGTTGACGCGCAGCGCTTACCCCTTTTTTTATTTTTGGTTCTCAGTCCCCGGCGGACGAGAGGCAAGCGCATAAGCCAACCCCTCTCTCAAATCCTACCGCCGGAGCCCCAAAGCCCGGCGGTTTTTTTTCATTTCAACGATCCAGGAGCCCACGATGACCCCCCCTCACACCAGCGCTGAAACTTGGCAAGCCCACGCCGTTGACCGCACCGGCCAAACCGACGATGAGCGCATCAAGGACATCACGGTGCTCCCACCGCCGGAACATCTGATTCGGTTTTTCCCGATTGCCGGCACGGCCACCGAAAGCCTGATTGCCAAGACCCGCAAAGCCATTCAAAAAATTGTGCACGGCAAAGACGACCGCTTGTTGGTCATCATTGGCCCTTGCTCGATTCATGATCCGGCCGCTGCACTGGAATATGCACGCCGCTTAAAGCCTTTGCGAGACCGTTACGCCGACACGCTTGAAATTGTGATGCGCGTTTACTTTGAGAAGCCCCGCACCACCGTGGGTTGGAAAGGCCTGATCAACGACCCTTACCTGGATGAGAGTTACCGCATCGATGAAGGTTTGCGCATTGCCCGTCAATTGCTCATTGAGATCAACCGTCAAGGCTTGCCCGCTGGCAGTGAATTTTTAGATGTCATTTCGCCCCAGTACATTGGCGACCTGATCAGTTGGGGGGCCATTGGTGCGCGCACGACCGAGAGCCAGGTGCACCGCGAATTGGCCTCAGGCTTGTCAGCACCCATTGGTTTCAAAAACGGAACAGACGGCAATATCAAAATCGCCACCGACGCGATTCAAGCCGCCGCCCGTGGCCATCACTTTTTGTCGGTGCATAAAAACGGCCAAGTGGCCATTGTGCAAACGCAGGGCAACACCGATTGCCATGTGATTTTGCGCGGTGGCAAAGCGCCCAACTACGACGCCCAAAGTGTTGCGGCCGCTTGCAAAGAACTCGAAGCCGCCAAATTGCCCGCCACCTTGATGGTGGATTGCAGCCACGCCAACAGCAGCAAAAAACACGAACGCCAAATCGATGTGGCGAAAGACATTGCCGCACAAATCAGCGCGGGCTCACGTCAGGTGTTTGGGGTCATGGTCGAGAGTCACCTCAAAGATGGCGCCCAAAAATTCACCCCCGGCAAAGACGAGGTGGCTCAGCTGACTTACGGCCAGAGCATCACAGACGCTTGCATCGGCTGGGACGACAGCGAAGGCGTGTTGAAAGTGTTGTCTGACGCGGTCAAGGCCCGCCGAGCCGCCTGAGACTCAGAGCGATTGCAAGGCGGTCAGCAATTTGGCGTGGATGCCGCCAAAACCGCCGTTGCTCATGCACAGCAAATGGTCGCCCGGCCGGACTTGTGCCATCACCTGGGCGATCACTTCGTCGATATTCGCCCCCACTTGGCCACGTGCCCCCATAGGCTCAAGGGCCGATACGGCATCCCAGCCCAGGCCGCCTGAGTGGCAAAAGGCCAGATCGACTTCTTCCAAACTCCAAGGCAATTGGGCCTTCATGGTGCCCAGCTTCATGGTGTTGCTGCGGGGCTCAAAAATAGCCAAGATGCGCGCCGAACCAATTTGACGGCGCAAGCCGTTGACCGTGGTGCGGATGGCGGTGGGGTGGTGAGCAAAGTCGTCATACACCGTCACGCCCTTCACCGTACCGCGCACTTCCATGCGGCGCTTCACGTTTTCAAATGTAGCCAATGCCTGTGCCGCAACCTTCGCGCTGACGCCCACATGGTCCGCCGCGGCCAAGGTGGCCAGTGCGTTCAGTTGGTTGTGAACCCCCCCAATGCCCCACTGCACGTGGGCCACCGATTTGCCGGCACAGACCACGGCAAAGTCAGTGGGCTCGCCCTCGGCCATGAAATCGCTGACGGTGCTGCCAAAGGTGCGCACCTCACTCCAGCAGCCTTGCGACAACACGCGGGTCAGACTTTCTTCGAGGCCGTTGACCACCACGCGGCCAGAGCCCGGAACGGTGCGCACCAAGTGGTGAAACTGGCGCTCAATGGCGGCCAGATCGTCAAAGATGTCGGCGTGGTCGAACTCGAGGTTGTTCAAAATGGCCGTGCGGGGCCGGTAGTGCACAAATTTGCTGCGCTTGTCGAAAAAGGCGGTGTCGTATTCGTCGGCTTCGATGACGAAATACTTGCCGCCGCCCAGGCGGGCTGAAACGCCAAAGTTCAATGGCACCCCACCCACCAAAAACCCCGGGTTCAGACCGGCCTGATCCAGCACCCAAGTGAGCATCGAGGTGGTGGTGGTTTTGCCGTGGGTGCCGGCAACGGCCAACACGTGCTGACCTTGCAACACGTGTTCAGACAACCACTGTGGACCGCTGGTGTAAGGGGCGCCCGCTTCCAGAATGGCTTCCATCAGGGGAAATTTTGGGGTGCCATCGGGCAGACGGGCCCGGCTGACCACGTTCCCGATCACAAACATGTCGGGTTGCAATGCCATTTGGTCTGCGTCAAACCCTTCGATCAGCTCTATCCCCAAGGCCCGAAGTTGATCGCTCATGGGGGGGTAAACGCCCGCATCACAGCCAGTGACCCGATGCCCAGCTTCACGCGCCAGCGCGGCCAAGCCGCCCATAAAGGTGCCACAAATACCAAGAATATGAATATGCATGCGCTGATTTTAGGGGGCCCTGAGCGCGGCCCCACCGCTGGCCGTGCACAATCGTTTTCCATGAATGATCTTGCCCAAGAAATTGCCGCAACGGCCGCCCGCTTGGTGGTGGAAGAGGGCTTGGCTTTCGGGCCTGCCAAGCACCGAGCCTTGAAAGAGCTGGGGCTGCCTACACGTACCGCGATGCCAACAAACGAGGTGGTGGAATCGGAGGTGATGGACTACATCGCTTTGTTTTGCGCCGATACCCAGCCCCGAGAGTTGTTGGCGTTGCGTGAACTGGCCCGGGAATGGATGCAGCGCCTGACCGAGTTCCGACCGCATTTGGGCGGTGCCGTTTGGCAGGGTTGGGCCACCCGCCTGTGCGACATTGATTTGGCGCTGTTTTGCGACGATCCTAAATCGGCCGAAATCGCCTTGATCAATCAGAACCAACGTTATGAGGTCCAAACCGTTCGTGGGCTGCATGGCGAGGATGTCGATGTGCTGAGTTTGCACAGCTTTTGCCAACCGTTGAACGAAGATGTGGGGGTACATCTGCGAATTTACGATTTGGACGATCTGCGCGGGGCCCTCTTGCCAGATGCGCAAGGCCGCACGCCTCGGGGGGATTTGGCGGCGCTTGAACGCCTGTTGCGGGCATGACCGACAATTCAGGCATGAACGAAACAGGCTTTGTCGCATCGCGACGCAAATGGATATGGGGTGCCGGTGCAGCAGCTGCCGCCTTGGGCGTGGGCACCGCCGTGTGGCGTTACACCCCCTCGGCCGTTCCTGCCTCGGCCAGTCACCCTGTGTGGTCCGAGCAGTTTGAAACGCCCAATGGCCAAATTTTGCGCATGGCGGATTACCAGGGCAAACCGCTGTTGTTGAACTTCTGGGCCACTTGGTGTCCGCCTTGCGTGGAAGAGTTGCCCATGTTGGACGCCTTCTGGAGGGAAAATGCGCCCAAAGGCCACCAAGTGGTGGCTTTGGCCATTGACCAACCCAGTGCGGTGCGCCGATTCATTGAGCGACAACCCTTCGGGTTTCCATCCGGAATGGCCGGTTTGGCGGGTTCTGAGTTGGCCAAGTCGCTGGGCAATGCGGCGGGTGGATTGCCCTTTACTGTATTTTTCAGGGCAGATGGCAGCATTTGGCGACAAAAGATGGGTCAATTGCAGCATGACGATTTGCGGGCGTGGCTCGGCGCCGCCACTTGACGGCACCAAAGATACCGCATGGCGAAAAAGCGCTCCCAAGCGCGGGGCAAAATCTTTAAATTTCAGCGTTTTGGGCTAATTTAGGGCAGCTTTTGAGGGGTTTCGCTGAAAATTGGTGTAAATTCAATCCATTACATCTGCTTACAGCAATGGAGGATTTATGGATTTGCGCAAACTGAAAACACTGATCGATTTGGTGTCTGATTCCAACGTCTCGGAGCTCGAAATCACCGAAGCCGAGGGCAAAGTTCGCATTGTCAAGAGCATGGGCGTGGCTGCCCCGGTGGTCCAGCAACAAGCGGCCGCCCCTGTCGCCTTGGCCCCCGTCGCCGTTGCCGCCGCCGCCCCTTCCGAGGCGGCTGCCCCGGTGGCCGCGGCAGCTCCCGCCGGCCATGCCGTCAAGTCCCCCATGGTGGGCACTTTTTACCGTTCTTCCAGCCCCGGCGCCGCGCCTTTCATCCAAATTGGCTCGGTGGTGAAAGAGGGCGACACCCTTTGCATCATTGAAGCCATGAAGATTCTGAATGAAATCGAGTCTGACAAAGCCGGCACGGTCACGCAGATTCTGTGTGAAAACGGGCAGGCTGTGGAGTACGGTCAGCCTTTGTTCGTGATCGAATAAACCACGGGGATTTCATGTTCAAGAAAATCCTGGTTGCCAACCGAGGCGAGATCGCCTTGCGAATTCAGCGCGCTTGTCGCGAGCTGGGGATCAAAGCGGTGATGGTGTATTCCGAAGCCGACAAAGAAGCCAAATTCGTCAAGCTGGCCGAAGAAGCGGTTTGCATTGGACCCGCCGCTTCGCCACTTAGTTATCTCAATATGCCCGCCATCATTTCGGCCGCCGAGGTGACCGACGCCGAGGCGATTCACCCGCGTTATGGTTTTCTGAGCGAGAACGCCGATTTTGCGGAGCGCGTTGAAAAAAGCGGCTTCCAGTTCATCGGTCCCACGCCCGAATCGATCCGCATCATGGGCGACAAGGTTTCTGCCAAGCAGGCCATGATTCGCGCGGGGGTGCCCTGCGTGCCTGGCTCTGAAGGGGAGTTGCCCGACGATCCTGTGCAAATTCGGCGCATTGCCAAGTCGGTGGGCTACCCGGTCATCATCAAGGCGGCAGGCGGCGGCGGCGGTCGTGGCATGCGTGTGGTGCACACCGAAGCCGCCCTGATCAATGCGGTGCAAATGACCAAGGCCGAAGCTGGCGCTGCCTTTGGCAATCCGGCGGTTTACATGGAAAAGTTCCTGCAAAACCCGCGCCACGTCGAGATTCAGATTTTGGCCGACAAGCACAAGAACGCGGTGTACTTGGGCGAGCGTGATTGCTCGATGCAGCGACGCCACCAAAAAGTGATCGAAGAAGCGCCGGCGCCAGGCATTCCTCGCAAATTGATCGAAAAAATTGGCGAGCGTTGCGTAGCGGCTTGCAAAAAAATCAATTACCGCGGGGCTGGCACCTTTGAGTTTTTGTACGAGAACGGTGAGTTCTATTTCATCGAGATGAACACCCGTGTGCAGGTGGAGCACCCCGTGACCGAGTGGGTGACGGGCGTCGACATCGTGAAGACCCAGATCATGGTGGCAGCGGGTGAAAAATTGCCTTTCACACAGCGGCAAATTCAGATTCGCGGGCATGCCATTGAGTGCCGTATCAATGCCGAAGACCCGTTCAAGTTCACACCGTCCCCTGGGCGCATCACCTCTTGGCACATGCCGGGTGGGCCCGGTGTTCGGGTTGACTCGCATGCCTACAACAATTATTTTGTGCCGCCCAATTACGACTCCATGATTGGCAAGTTGATTGTGCACGGCGACACCCGCGAGCAGGCTTTGGCCCGCATGCAAACCGCATTGGCGGAGACAGTGATCGAAGGCATCAACACCAACATTCCTTTGCACCGTGAACTGATGGTCGATGCCAAGTTCATGCAAGGCGGCACCAACATTCACTATCTTGAGCACTGGCTGGACCAGCACAAGCGTTGAGCCTGTATGTTTGAGTTGAGCTTGCTGTGCCCCGAAGAGCGGGTGGAACTCTTGAGCGATGCACTGGTGGCGCTGGATGCCTTGAGCGTTTCTGTAGAAGATGCCGACGCGCAAACCCCCGCTGAGCAAGCTTTGTTTGGCGAGCCCGGCATGCCGCCCCCGAAAGAGGGCTGGCAGCGTTCGCGCATGGTGGCTTTGTTTGCGCAAGAAGCCCAAGCCCAAGAGGCTGTTCAGCTGCTGAGCGCGCAAGATTTCTTTGACGCTTGTCGGGTCTTGGGGGTTCAAGCAGTTGCCGATCAAGACTGGGTGCGGCTGACGCAATCGCAGTTTGCGCCGGTCGAAATCACCCCCGAATTTTGGATTGTTCCCACTTGGCATGAACCTCCTGCACAGGCCCAAACAACCATTCGTTTAGATCCTGGCTTGGCCTTTGGCACCGGCACACACCCCACGACCCGCATGTGTTTGCGCTGGATTGCGCAGCACGGTGTCAGCGGCCAACGTGTCTTGGATTATGGTTGTGGCTCAGGCATCTTGGCGATCGGGGCTGCCAAGTACGGTGCCCGCAATATCGATGCTGTGGACATCGATGAAGCCGCGGTGACCTCCACAGTTTTGAATGCCGAGGCCAATGGGGTGTCGCTGAACGCGGGTCTGCCGGACCAAGCGCAGGGCCAGTACCAAACCGTCTTGGCCAATATTTTGGCCACGCCCCTCAAAGTGTTGGCACCTCTCTTGTGTTCTTATGTGGCGGGCGGCGGTGCGCTGGTGCTGGCCGGGATCTTGGAGCGGCAAGCCGATGAGTTGAAGACCGCTTATGCGCCTTGGATGCAGTTGGAAGTGACCGACAGCGAAGAGGGCTGGATTCTCATGACGGCAACATCGCCAGCCGCTTGACGCCTGGGGCAAATCTGATGGCCCATATTCCATCCCACCCTGTCGATTGGATCGTGCGCTGCCCCGCTTGCAGCAGCACCTACCGACTGGTGCCCGACCAACTCAAGATCGCCGATGGCTGGTTGCGCTGTGGACAGTGTCAACACACCTTCGACAGCACCGGCTTGGTCGTGGTTTGGCCGCACAGTGCCGAGCCCGAGCGTGTGGTGACGCCGGGCCCTGAAGGGACAGACCGCTGGGTGTTGGACGACTTTCTGAAGCAAGAGGACCGCTCGGTGGCCTCCGCGCCCACCCCCGAAATCTTGACTTCATTTGAACAAGCGCTGGCCAGCTTCAAGCCCCAGCCTTTGCCTGCAAGCGCCACGCCCGATCCATCGGATGACGCTGACGAATGGCGTGCGGACGAGCAAGAGCCATCTTCTGAGCCCGTGGTGCATCAAAAAGGCGGATGGGTCAAAGCCGGTGCTTTGCTGTTGGTGCTCGCCTTGGCCTTGCAATGGATGTGGATCGAGCGCCGTGCATTGGCCGCAGCCGTGCCTTTTGCCGGCGATGTTTGGCATGAGGCTTGCCGTATTGCCGGCTGTGAGGTGACGGCAGCACCGGTGAAAAATGGCATCGTCATCGACACCTCCAGTCTCACGCCGTCTGAGGGCGGAGGCGTTTGGCTCAGCTGGACTTGGCGCAACGCCACGGCGCACACCGTGCAGGTGCCCGACTTGGAAGTGACCTTGTTGAACGAGCAAGACAAAGCCGTTTTGCGGCGGGTGATTTCACGCGCAGACATGCAGGCACCCGAGTCGTTCACGGCAGGACAGGTCTGGAGCGGCAAGCTCCACCTCGTGCCCGAAAGTGGCCTGCTCAGCACGGGCTACCGTTTGCTCAGCTTTTATCCTTGAAGTCTGAGCACCCAACGGGTCTCGCCATGCAGGCGGACTGGGCGTAAAAAAGCCCAACACCGTTTCCAGTGTTGGGCCTTATCGCTACGAGCGTCTAACGCTTGAATCAGGGCTTAGCGGCCGAAGGAAACGGCCATGCAGCTTGAGGATTCAGGGTTGTCTGTGCAGCGGGGGCAGCGGGTGCTTTAGATGCCTTCTTTGCAGCAGGTTTCTTAGCAGCCTTTTTCACAGCGGGCTTTTTAGCAGCAGGCTTTTTAGCAGCAGTTTTCTTGGCTGCAGCTTTTTTGGCCGGGGCAGCTTTTTTAGCTGCTGGCTTTTTAGCAGCGGCTTTTTTAGCTGGAGCGGCTTTTTTAGCTGCTGGCTTTTTGGCGGCTACTTTTTTAGCTGCTGGCTTTTTAGCCGCGACAGCTTTTTTAGCTGCTGGCTTTTTAGCGGCTACTTTTTTAGCTGCAGGCTTTTTAGCAGCAACAGCTTTTTTAGCTGGAGCGGCTTTTTTAGCTGCGGGCTTCTTAGCGGCTACTTTTTTAGCAGCAGGTTTCTTGGCCGCGACGGCCTTCTTAGCGGGAGCAGCTTTTTTTGCCGCTACTTTTTTTGCAGTTGCCATGATTTTCTCCTTGATCAAGTTGAGAACTCAACGGAAAGGGAACGCTTGGTGCTTGTTGGATTG
>JACCDO011586132.1_pt1 | contig 33779 bp, 23 predicted proteins | sample 7446101 | NCBI WGS metagenome assembly JACCDO01 (sample SAMN15323440, study PRJNA562643) | freshwater metagenome | isolation source: river surface water | place: USA:Blue River Watershed | collected 2017-08-16 | reverse complement strand
ATCAAGCATGGGAAGCCAATGGTCAAGTGATGAATTTACAAGGCCTCAACCGCGAAGTATTGTCCGCATGTATGACGGACTTTGCATCTTACTTCCGACGTGATTCCAACGGTGCTTCTATGAATGCGACACAAGTCATTCAAAGTCGTCCCTCCTACGAAACGGAGAAATTGTCCTTGGACACAAGTGCAAGTTTTGAACGGTTGCAAAATGAACGCATGGGAGGTAGCACGGGGCGCCCCGCCATTCCGAATGAATTGAGCCCCGTAATTGTTGAAAAGAGTGGCACGGAAGCCATTACCTTGTACGAACAAGTCAAGAAGGCACGCGAAGGGGAATACGCCCTTACGGCCCCCCAAAATGCCCGCGTTGCGGAAGCCGATAATATGATTGTACAACGGCTCTTACCCAACCCCCCTGCAGGAATTTTCAATGACCCAAATCAAAACCCCACGTTGGCTCTTCCAAGCGTTGTATCCAGTCGCCCCAGTCTCAATCAAGACATTGTTGTCAAACAAGATTCCGTCGTATCGTATCGTGAAACGGAAAACAACTTGTTTATTTACAGTGCCGACCGTGATTGGTTGTATAATACCAAGGAAAATCGTTACAATTTTAGTGTCAACTTTGACCCGGCCAACAATCGTCAAGGATTTACTCTGAGCCCCAGTGCAACCATCAAATTTAAAAATATTGTGCGCATTGAATTGGTGAAGGCCATTGTACCTGCTGAAGGGTTGGATACGTTGGTCAAGAATGCGGGGTCCAAAGCATCGCCTTCCTACGACAGCAGTACACGCCTCAACATCTTGTCGTTTCCCTATAGTGTTTTACGGATTCCTGAATTGGACGGAAACAATTATGGTACGGATGATGGGCTGAATAATTCCTTTGGGGTCATTCAATACGACGCCAATTGGATTTCGGACAATGACAATATGACAGATAGTAAGGGTTATTTGGCCTTGATTCCAAAATTCCAAAAATGTCAGCGCGTTTATGCACCGGCCCCCAAAGATACAATTCAAAAATTAACATTGCAACTGAATCGCCCTGATGGTACAAGCATTAGTACCGTGGCCGACACCTTGGATATTCAAAAAATCTTTAGTCCTACACGTCCTCCTACCGGTGTTACTACCACCAGTATTTATGATATTTCCGATTCCAGTCAATCGAATCAATACATTTTTATACAAACCAGTACCTACTTTAGCCGATTTGCATTTTCCTCTTCCGACCGCATTCAAATCAAGGGTATTGATACGAGTTTAATTACAGGTAATGACCGTGCAAAGGCGGAACTCAAAGAATTCTTAGAAGGAACCGGTGGACATTTAATTGCAGGGATTGCCTATACGAATGGTTCCAACGTGGTGGTGGATGGTCCAAATGCCGCAGGGTACGCAAATGTATTAATCGTACGTTCCCGATTTGATGACCCCACTACGGGAAGTGTCGGTGTAAGCGAGTTTGGTGGAACGGCAACAACTTTATTGGCACTGAATAACGCCATTAAATCTGTGACATTTACCGGTGCCCGTCTTATTAATCTGAACCGTCAAACCACCTTTGTATTACGCATTATTACACGTGAAATGGACCCAACGAGCCGTTTACGCCCCGATAACTTGTATTAATTAAGAATCTTGTATAAGAACCATCATGATATTTTTACAAAAAAGAGTTTTTGTAAGAGTATTAATAGAGTATGGAACCGTTAGTAGGCCTTGCATTATTGGCTGGAGGAGGCCTCTATATGGCACGTCAACAAAAAAAGAAACAGCCCTTTGTGGATGTGCAAGTAAGTCCTGATATTTTAACGGCAATTCGTAATACATCGAGAGTGGGTACGGCAGGAAATTACAACTCCTTTGTCACGCAAGGCGCCGAGAATAACAATCCGATGATGGATATTTCGGATCCCAAAAATTTGCCTGGAATCCGGCCATTTGCGACAGCCCGTGATGTACAGGACATGAACCGCGCATTGGATGGTGCATTTACCAATCCGGTCGTGGAACCCTTTCTGGATTTGACCTTTGCGCCAGGTGATATTTCAGAAAAAGGTCAACTTAGTGCAAGTTCGCGCGATGGAGTCATGAAATATCTTGAAAAGTGTGAATCGGTAAAGACGAGTGATTGCAATGTCTTTGATGATCGCGAATTTGCGCAAAATTGCGGTATATGTTTGGACGAAGGGGTTGACAGTGACGCAAATGCGCACAATGGAGGACTATTGATAACCTCAATTTCGAAAAAAGAGTCTGAAACATATGCCAAAGAATTGAAGAGTCGCCATGTCAATTATAAACCGACCGTGGGAAAATGTAAACCCAACCGTTTTGCAACCACCAAACAACAGTGTTTGCATTTGAAAAAAGTCGTCGAATGCGAAAAGAAGCGCAATTTCGAAGTGGACGGTTGTAGCATGTGTTTACAAGATGAATCCTTCTTTTACGTGGAACCCGAAGCCGAACAAATTAGTGCCGGTTTATTTCTAAAAGGCCAGGGAAATGCGACCATTACAACCCCAAGAGGGTCAAAACAAGTCCGCTTGGATTCCTTTGGTGAAAATGATGTGATAAAGTTGAATTCCAACGAAACGGCAATCTTGACAATCGTTCCCAATGAAAGCGGTGATGCTCCATTTGTTGCTGGGGTTCTCCAAGGAAATACATTTAATAATGGCTCCGGTGGAATTTTTAAACAAGATATTCACCGTTTAATTATGGTCGACCAAGAATCCGGTGCAAAACCTCTTTCTTCGGGCGCCTTGAATGTACAAAGCGTACAGTGTAAAGTCATACGCCCTGCCCGCGGAAAGAAGAGTATGCGGCTTGAATTGTACAACCCCTTTTATTTTATTGACCCCGTGGACCCCATTTTTATCAATGAACCTGAAGCAGCAAAATGCGATATTGGTCCAATTCTGAAAACCTCCTCGGCGGCGGAAAAATACAATTCTGGGGTTTGTTATAAAAAACCCAACGGTCCTGGAAAATTCACCAATGAATGCTTGGAAGATTTATGGTTGAGTTCTGGATGTACCCCACAAGGGACCGGTTATCCAGACACGGACACCAAACGTCGCGCCCTCATGTACGACCCCAATGGAGTGGCTCGGTCCTTGGCAGAAATCTCGGATTATTTATACAATCAATCGGCCATTGCCTATACGGGTCGTAATTCTGCAGGAGGAAATCTCCCCATTGCCGAATGGGACCGCATTAGTATGTATTTCTTGGGTAAACCACGAAAAACACCCTGTGATGTGGAAGAAAAAGATACAGGTCCTTTACCCCCCGTATGTTTGGAATATTTATGGAATGAACTGGCACTTTGCGATAAGGATGGTACATTGTATCCCAAAACAAAGGGGGCCATTGATATTGCCCAATCAAAAGGCGGCGTAGAAAAGGTCAAGGAATTTTATAAGGGGTTATATGATATTGCCAACAATAATAATTTAAGCGACGATGAACGGAAAAATGTGATTGAACGTTGCTACGGTGTCAATTATGTGAATCGCGATAGTGCCTTGGCAAATAAAAAATCGGCATCCGCCATTCCGTACGAAAGTATCTTTGTACTGGGTCCGTATAATATGGCACCTTGGGGAGTCTCTTCAAACTTTCCCGATAAAGATGCACAGTGGATTAGTGCACACGAAGAGAGTGATAAATGGTCTCATGACACACGTTCGGACTTTTACAAGGGTCAATCAGGGAAAATCTTGAGCGCGACCTTTATCAAGGAGTATACCAACACGACACAAAACAGCATCGATGCACAATTGATTTATATGATTGACAATCGTGGATTTGTATACATGGACGATAAATTATTGGTAAACAATTCTGGGGGTGGTTGGGGCGGAGATTGGCCACAAAACACGATTGATATTCGAATCACGCCTGGAAAACACGTCTTTCGTGTCATTCAATCGAACGATGGCGGACCCGAAGGAATGTTATTGAGTGTTATTGATAAGGCAACGCGAAGAAGTTTGTTTCATACGGATTCCACCTGGAAAATATTGGCCGACCAGAAAAATACCTTGGACGACAGCAGCGTCGACCGTTCGGTGGACACCTATTTACCGTTTGGGCTCAAGGGACAAAGTATTCGTGCAACCACGGCAAACATTTGTGCCGATATTGAAGGCGCATCCCAAGCCCCCAATAGTCGCCTTATGACGTATAAATGTCATGGGGGTGGTAACCAATCATTTACCATGAACGAAAAGGGACAAATCATTGTGGAACGCGGTGGGAATTGTTTGGAAGTTCAAGAAAAGGCTAATCCGACCCTTGGAAATAACAATGCCGTGGTGCAACAGAAATGTGATGCCACCAATCCTCGTCAAAAATGGAGTTATGACCCCATGACGCAATCGTTGCGCCCCGAGTATAAAGTCAGCGACCCTGCAAACCCCAATGCAAGTAATAAAGGCGCGTGGTGTTTGGACACAAACGGCCCTCTGGGACCCTCTGGAAAAACCATAATTGTATATCCATGCCACGGAGGCACCAATCAACGCTTTATTGCCGGCCAATCGTATAGCAGTCAAAATACAGTGTTGGTTGGTCCCAACGCCGTCAAAGTGGGGCGGGAAAAGATTGTATTGCGGGACATTTTTTTGAATAATAGTTATACCTTGGAATTTACCATTAAACCCATGGGACTTGTTTCACAATGGGCCAATATTTATCGGTTTACATCGACAAATGCAAACTGCTGCACTTTTAACGGCAAAGCCGTCGACCGGATTAATGCCATGTGGTTTTGGCCTGGGGATACACGAATTCACCTTGTCATTGCCGACCCACGTGACGGAAACTTTAATTTAAATAGTGCTGCAAGTCTCCCCCTCGGTCGTGAAAGTGTGGTGAAGGTCGTCGTAAACGGTGATACCATGCAACTCCTTGTAAATGGGACGGTCAGTGACCAACGCAGTTTGTCCCAATCGAACGCAAAACGGTTTAAAGGTCGTTGCAACTTTTCGTGCAGCGATTCAATGCATCTACCCGTCAACGCATCCATCAAAAACTTTACCCTGAAAAATGATGTACAAAGTTACGTGGATGGAGCCGGATTTAATCCTTGGATTTAATTTTTTGTTTTTTTCCTTCTTTGAATAATAGAATATGTTTCAATCACTCAAAGAAGCGTTTGAGGGTGGTCAAAATATGGGTGATTTGTCATCCCTCTTTACAAAACAATTACCAAATCCAATCCTCGTGCCGAATGAAAGTGACCGTGATATTTTGAAGAATACCGGCGATGCATTACAGGTTGCAAATGTTGTAACCCGACAACCGTATCGAACCATGGATTTATATTCCCAGTCGGCGTCGATGAATCTTAGTAAGGAAAACATTGAAAAAAATGATTTATGTAAGACGACGGATTTAGACACCTTAATCCAAACGGAAGACCCGTATGTTCCGGTACGTTGTGGGTGGGTGTACGAAAAAGGGGATGCCGGCGTACCAAAACTCAGCAAGGGCTATATGGGCGTAAAAAGCGGCCCCTTGACGAAATTGTTTAAAGATACGGAATTTACCGGAACCCAGAAATGGTATTGGAATTTGGAAGATGCGAAAAAGGCGATTTTGACGGATAACTGCCGCACCTTGACCAACTGTCAGCAAGCGGGTACGGGTCAATATCAAAACGTTTGTGCCTTTGATAAAACCAAGGGATACGGAATTCCTGTAAATGCAAGCGGAAACCCATTGTATCCAGATGATCCTTTTTTTGGGGGAATCCGTGCAAATTTAATCTATAATAGCGCCAATTGTCCGCGGCCCCAAGAAATTGCGAGAACGAGCGGTGGAAATCCGACCTTGTCAGGAACGGTGAGTGAATACACGACAATTGATGGTGTACGTGTCAATCAATCCTTGTGTACCCCCAATGCAAGTGGGCAATTATCAAAGAATTGTATTTTGAATTTAATCACCGCGGTGGGCTGCTCGGACAATGGTGCATTACACCAAGCCTTGGCGAAACAATCTACCTCGACCGATTACGGGGCCGGTCTCAAACAACGGAATGCGTACCGCATCTACCAAGAACGCTCGTTTGACCCCATTCATACCGACCTCGTGACCCAGGGAAAGATTGACGTCGCGACTGCATTGCGAAATATTCGAAATGTCAAGAGTTATTCCGAGAAAAATCAAATGCGTGGAGAAGTTTTTGCCGCCCGCGATTTATGTCAAAAGGAAGGGACGTTGGAAAAATTTGACTTTTGTCTCGAATATACCGATAATACACGTGGTCCCTACCGTTTGGATTGTTTGCAGCGTGAATTCCGCCGCCAAGGTGGACAAACATCCGGCAGTGAATACCCCACCAATGCAAATCATGAAAACTATAATAAATTAAGCAATTGGGGAATTGTAAAAAAGGAAATTGCAAAATTACGTGGAAAAATGTACACGAATCAATATGAAGTTCAAAAGGATGGTCTCACCCAATTCTTGGGAATTCGACGGGAAAAGGTTTCCTTCCAACAAATTGAGTATATGAATGGTGTGGAAGTCTTTTGGTATGACCGCCGCGATGGCGCCTTTATTGGTCGCCGTGTTCCCCAAAGTCGATTTATTGCTCCATATATTCACTGGCAAGGGGGAAATGTGGAAGATACGGGCTTAAGTGACCTTGTTCAATTCCAAATGATTGCCAATCTTCGTCCTTCTACCGATTCGGTGGTACGTTTCTATTTGGAAACCGATGACCGCAGTCGTTTTGCAATCAACAATGAACAAATCAATGACCCCGCCTTTGTATTTAATTATGACACCCAAGATGCAATGAATCGCTGGTATGACCAAGGACCCACATTGCACGCCGATACAATATGCAAACGTTTGCAAAAAGATGGGCCCAACTATTTCATGGCATTCTGGCAAGAAGCCTACGGAGTTGCCGACTTTAAAATCTTTGCCACCCAATGCACGGGGGAAACCTTTAAGGGAACAGGGAGCCTTGTTCCTCCGTCGTGGTGGAGTTTGACACAAGAACCCGATGCGCCCATGTTATCGTTTGCCGCACAACCCTTTCGTGATGGAGCATCTGTCTTTACCGATTACCGTCTCGTAAGCATGTTTTACATGAATTGGAATAAGAGTCTTGGCGTCATCAAACAAGCCGTGAGTGACATTCCTGGAATTATTGGGTATGTTCCAATTCGCCAAGGTACCACCGGATACATTAACCGCCGCATTCGTCACACGGCCGTCCGTACCATTACGACCGTATTTTCCATGGATGAACTTCCATACAAGGGTTCTTGGAAACAATTGTTTTATTATGGAGATTTAAGTGTTGGGGTCTCATACAAGGGTGCCATGCCAAAGTTATACGTGAGCGGGTTTGCGGGGGGTCGCGTCCATGAATTTGATGTTTCTCTCGATGTCAACAAGTTGTATCACTTGACCATCATGTATTCGAGTCCAAATAAGTCCTCCCCTCCATCCAAAGTTATCGCACAACTTATGGATATTCAAAGTGCAAAGAATGCGTCCTTCCCAAGTGGTGGTGTCAATAGTACCATCATTGAAAAGGGGTCTAATATATTCAACAAGACCGACAAGAACTATTTTGTCATTGGAAGTCAAGCCAATCCTGCCAACACGGCGTCGTACAAATTATACAGCATCAACTTTTTTGATTACGAATTCAGTAGTCGGCACTACAGCCGCGACATTCAAAATGCATGGGCTCGCGCATGGATTGACCGCACGATTGCATAATGGACAGGACTTAAATTCATATTCGTTTTATAAAGTAAATGGAAGTTTCCTCTATAAAACGTGCATGGGATAAGATTGACGCAATCTACGTAATTGGTCACATCAAATATGAAGAGAAACGCGTGCGACGTGTCTTGCGGCAACTCCAGGAATTAGAATGTCCTCACGAAAAAATACATGTATGTGCCCCCACGTGGGGAAAGGAATTGAAGAGCGAACAGTGCTTTGCGGTATACGATCCATGGCTTACACGAAACTTTCCGTGCTTTGTATTTAAAAGTCGCGGACTCAGTAAAGGCGAAATCAGTTTGAATTTGAATTTTCACAGTGCCATGGTTGATGCCCACAAAAAACAATATCAACGCATTTTGGTCTTGGAAAGCGATGTCATGTTTCGCAACGATTTCGTGACACGTTTTCCCGTGTTTCTGGAAAAAACGGAGGGGGTTGAATACGATTATATTAGTTTGAGCGACGGGACTGGTACACACAATGGTCCTTGCACCGTGCAAACCATTCATAGTCGCCCCCAAGAAATCTATCCTGGAAAAATGCCGTTTCCCTTTCGGTGCACGGATAGTATGATACTGGGGTCGAAATTTATTGCATTTTTAGCACAACATTTACTTCCCTTTCGCGATTGTCTCGACTGGGAACTCAATTTTCGTATGCTTCAGTATCAGGGCAAGGCGTTTTGGGCCGAACCCCATTTGATTGAACAGGCAAGTCTAAAACGGGTCGAAGGAAGTATTTTGGAGGCCGAGTAACTTACTTTTTGGTGTTTTTGTTATTTCGGGTTTTGATAATGACTGGCACTTTTTTGCCATTTTCACGAGTCTTCATATAGGCAACCTTCTTCTTTGTATTTCGATTATACAAATATTGGGTTGTGACCCCCTTTTCATTCGGTTCTTCCTTTATATTATAGGTTTTTCCTGCAACCGTATACGTTGCCTCTTTTCGCATTACAAGTGGGGGAGGGGCAACCGCGACTGGCGGAGGAACCACGGCATCTTCCATGGCGCTTGCTTCGCGAATTCCCATGGGAACGGCTACGGGTCGTGCAATCCCTTGTGCACCGGATGTTGTATGATTTTCAATGCGCGGGTCAAATAAAAATTGCGAGGTCTGTGTATCCGATACATTGAGAACATAACACCCAATGGGTTCTTCCTCGGTATAGTTTTCGGCAAGATTCAGTGGGCAATCGACCGCGGCGCGTTTCAATTCATGCAAGAATTCATTGTTGAGTTTTTCTTTTTCATTACTGAGTTGCAAAATATGTTCATCGGTGGTTTTATTGTCGTCACTGGTCAATAATTTGTAAAACTGGGTGCCTTCTCCGCGTGTGACATCCTTCATCGCATCTTTGAATTTCATAATGTACGTGTAAATATTGACAAAACGTTGGTCTTCAGGCAAGTCCGAGTGACTGCAAATACGAATGGCGCGACCCTTGACTTGTTGAATCCGTACATTGTTCCAGTAGGGTTCCATAATATGGACGGCACGGACCGAACGGAGAGAAAGACCTTCGGCACCGGCTCCGGTAATCATAAAGACTTTACATAATTCCCCCTTCAAGTTTTTGGTGGCATAATAACTGTTGGTAGGAATGGCTTCACTGTCGTCTCCCAACAGACGTGTGGCTCGAATGTACGAATGCGAATCTTTTGCAACGGCGGAAATATTTGGGTTGGGGGCCAATAAGATTTCTTTAATTTTGGTGGGAAGTTTTGCAACATCCATGTTGAAAATATCCTTGAGTGTGTTTCGAATGTCATCCGATTCACTTCCACTATAAATAATATAACGTGGTTGCATGGGGTTTTCGAGAAGACTCTTTTTTGTGGTTTCCGAAAATTGCATATTTTCGCGCTTGGTTCCGAGTATTTCGAGCGGGGCAAACCCATTGGCTTCCAACATAATTGCAAAAATACCGAGACCTTCGAGGGTACGAAATTGACTGTATACTAAACTGGAACCGTCAATGGCTGCGATTTTTTCAAACATGGCCTTGTATTTTGGACTATACTGCGTGATTTTGTCAAGTTTCAAAAATGCGTCCTTGTATTTTTTTAATTTGTTGAGTGTACATAAGACGCGGTCCTTGTGCTTGGGGAAACGTTCGCAGTCATCTTCGTCGTCATTGGACGAGGAATTGGAATTGCTATTGGATGAAGAACTTTCGTTGCTCGAAGACGATTGTTCACTGTTGGATTCTTCCGCTTCGGATTCTTCTTCACTCGTCGATGAACTTTCATTGCTACTTGATTCTTCCTCTTCACTGCTGGAAGAACTTTGGTTGCTCAAGGAGGAACTTTCATTGTTGGAAGACGAGTTTTCACTGTTACTGTTGGATTCTTCTTCACTATTGGAACCATCTCCCCCTTCCATCGAACTTTCGTCTTCGCTATTCGAGTTGGAATTTTCGTCTTCGCTATTCGAATTGGAACTTTCATCACTACTATTTTCCTCCACCAAGGGTTCACCTTCCTTACTATCGGCAACCAGTTCATCGGTCGCCAAATCGTTCTTAAAATCATCTTCCTTTTGTGGAAAAGGACGTTTAATACTTGTAGGAAATGCAAAATTACACAGAGAACGACTGCGGAAACGGTACGACATGGCACCTTCCATTGCTTGCGCACCTTCATCGAAACCTGTGGCCGGTTTTGGCTTTGACTTTTGTTGTTCACGTTCCATTTCACGGGCTTCACTGTACGGAATCATGGCAAAGTCACTCATGTCGATATACACAATTTCGTCCGATTCCACCCGTGGCATAAACTCTTCGCGCGCACCACGATAATACGAAATTAAACCCGTCATACGTTCACAAAAGACTTCCTTATTTTTCATGGTTGAATTTGCCTTTTCAATAAACATCGTTTCAAACTTTTGACGCTCTACGGGGAATAAGGGAATCGCTTCAAACTTTTCGCGAATCTTTTCCATACGGGACCCATCCAATTTGGAAATTTGTGCTTTTATATCTGCATAAATTTGTTCAATCGTTTTCAAGGGATGTGATTCTTCATAGTGCATATAGATTTGCTTTCCACCCTTTTCTGTCTTGACATAATTGTCACGCACCTTGGTAAAAAAGATTTCGGTTACATTGGTTTGTGGAGTTGCCTTGTAATATTCAACCCGTGGGTGTTTTGCCAAAATTTCTGCAATCTTTTTAATATATATATCATTGACCGAGGGTACCACCATTGTCACTCCATGAAAATACCCATGCACCAAGTTTCCTAAAATCCCAATTTCGTCATTAAAGTTGACAATGGGTGTACCACTCAAGGCAATAATCTTGGAATTTTGCGCGCCACTAATTAACGCATACAACAAGATTGCGCGATTATATTTCACCCCTTCACTTGGCGTCCATGGCTGTGTTTTCATCGGCTCCGTTTTTAAAAATTTTTCCACGTTATTACTCATTAAACGAGTCAAGTTGTGAACTTCATCAATCACCACAACGGAATTGTCAAATGCACGTGTGATTAATAATTTTTTCAAGTTTTCAACGGAGATACCCGTGTATCCAATAAAGGTAATATTTCCTTCAATCGTGGCGTTAATCTGGTTTTTGATGGCTGTCTTTTCCCATTCTGGAAGGGAATCATAGTTGGGTGTGGTGGATTTGTTAAAATCCGGCATGAAAAATACGCGTCGTTCACGGCTTCGGTTCTTCAATACGATATCGATATGTTCCTTTGGAATCTTTGCATTATGAATGGCAAAGAGTTTATAACTTTCATCATTTAAATCGTATTTGACCCAATAGTTTTGTAATTTAAAATGCTTGAATCCACAAAAGGATAATTCCCCAATAAAGTTTCGCTTAAGGGCGACGGGGGTCAAAACAATAATCTTCTTTTGGTGGGAACCATACAGGGCTTCGGCAGCGGCAATCGATGTACAGGTTTTCCCAGACCCGAGACCGTGATACACCAAGAGACCACGATACGGTGTGGCTTGACGCATGTATTCACGCACAAAACTTTGGTACAAGTTCATTGTCATATCGCCGGACCCTTTTACATCACACGCATCCCCTTTTGTTTTATCGGCTTCTGTACGCATTGGCAACGTAAATCCAAGAAAGGTGTTTTGAATATACTTGCTAAATCCTTGAAAGGATGATGACATAAACGATTGTGCCGTTTCGTTTGAAATTTTATATTTGACATCGGATATTGCTCCTTCAATGGCGGATTGCATACGTAAAAGTTCGGGGTCTTGTGCACTTACCACACCAGGTACCACCGGTGGGACTTCGGCGGGAACTGGGGCGACCTCTCCATCCACGGGCACCGACGCCGACACGGCTGACGGCAATTCTGGAATTGGTGCAAGACTTTGTTGGACTTTGGGCTTTGGTTTGAGAATACGTGCACTCGTTGCCGAACTAATGGCCGAAGGCGTTGCAACGGTGGTGGGTGTCCCTAAGGACGCTGTGGGTCGTGTCTTTCCAAAGACGGATGGGTTGTACGTCGAGGAGGAAGAGGATGGTTCTTCGACGGAGGTTACATGGGTAATGTCCGTTGCTCCGGTACTTGTTGGAACATCTTCTGTTTTTTTTACAACGACCCCTTTTAGTTTTATACCCAACGGTCTACGTGGTCCACTGGGTCCTTTTGATTCCATACTCTATTGGTATGCATCATCTTTTTATGAGAAATTATACGACGGCGTTTAAAGAGAACCGATGTTTATTAACGAGAATCAAATGTTTCTTCTGACCCTTCTTTTTTCCCTGTACGTTGCAACCCAAAGTGCATTCTTGGACTTTTCTTCCTTTGACAATGATACGGCGACGGAAATCAGCATGTACCCCAATTTTGCCTATGTCGAACAAAATGTCACGCAACTGTACCAAACCATGATGCAAGAACGTGGGTTTGTTCTTTTGCCCAATGCATCGACGGAAGGATTGGGTCCCGTGGATACAAGTTCGGATTCGTGGGATGACGGGTTTACCATTTTGAATGAAAAAAAGGGGCTCCAAGAAAAAGTGCTCCAAGAAATCGTGCGGGTCAAGAATGAGAGTATGACGGTGTTGGAAGTATGCACCGAAGGAACCAAAGGGGATGTTACGTGCGACCAAGTGTACATGTTTTACATGCTGACCAAAGAGGAAACCGAAATTGTAAAGCGGAATCTTCGCGTCGCCTAGACCCGCTGATGCTCGTCTTGATGTTCCAAGTATTCGAGAGCGAGTCGACTGGCTTCTTGCTCGGCCACTTTTTTATTTTTCGCACTGTATTGTGCAATGACTTCATCGTGGATGTTGAGTACACCCATCGTGAATATACGGTCGTGAATGGGCCCCACAGCGGCAATCTCTTGGTAGCGTGGGGGTTGGTGATACTTGGCCTGGAAATACCGCAAGAGTTGGTCTTTGAAGTTAATGTCTTCGACAATCAAGTTGGTGAAATCAATGTGGGTTTCAATAATATTGATGATAAAGTTTTCCACGGCTTCGAAGCCCTTGGCGGAACACCCTTGGTCAAAGTACAGGGCCCCAATCCAGGCTTCGAGCATGGAACCGAGGATTCGTAAATTATTTCGACCATTGCAATTCTGCTCGACGTGACGACTAATAATGAGCCACTCGCCGAGTCCCATTTTCTTGGCCAGGTCACCCAACATGTTATTGTTGACAATGCGAATCTTCATTTTGGTCATAAAGCCCTCGCCTTGTCCACGGTAGCGCTTGAATAAATACAGGGCGACAACGTTGCCAAGAACACTGTCCCCCACAAATTCGAATTCTTCATTGTCTTGCGGTTTCAGGTCCATACAGTCCTCTGGCTTGGGGGCGATTTCCATGATTTCCTCTTGGGGGGTATCCTTTGCATGATTGGCGTAGGATGTATGTACACAAGCCTGTTGAAAGTATTCAACATGTTTGACGTGATTGGAAATACCGTAGGTTTTTAAAATCGACACTACGACCTTTTTCGGAATCTCCTTGTTTTGGGGATTCCACGGGTTATAGATTTTTTGTTCGAGGGAATTCATTCTATTGGTGGCTAGGGGGAGGATTGAATGTCAATTTTATGTTTATTTTGCACTTGTTTTTTTCAAGGGTCGTTGTAGATATGAGTGGCCCAATTTCAATTGAAAATGTTCATCAGAAAATAAGAAGTGGTGAATACCGTAAATTAACGAATGATGAAACGTCTTTATTATATTCAAAATATAATACCATGCCAAATAATGTACGTAAAAAAGTACAAGGAGTTTATTATAAAACTGACAACGAAGAACCAAAGGGGAATAATTCCAAAAAGAAAAACGATGTTGTAGATTTGACGGCTACAACAATGCGAGCAGATCCATCGAACAATTCTGGAGAAGGAAAAATGGAACCCCTCAAAAATGACGACTCGATTCCAATGATTACGATTGAAAACCCCCCTCCCTTCATAAAAATTGGAAATCACGTGTTTACGACCCATAAAAATACAGTCATGGGTCTTCAGTCCCAGACCAACTTTAACATGCCTGGAGGGGAAGGAAATGTGTACAGCGAATTACCACAAATTTACGGTGTCCATCCGGATACAACTCACAAGTATAATTTACTCTTGCATAATTTTGGTATTTATTATAAAAACGATACTCCATTATTTGAAACGGGATCATGTACACCAAAAAGCAAAGATTCCTTGAAACAAATTCTAAATGTGGGCATTACATCTTTAATTCATAAAAAGAATCCTACACGGTCGTTGAATTCGAATGCCTTGCGCAATAAACCCTTGATTGATGAACAAATTAAAATATTACGAGATATGATAACGAAAATTGACACGATAAAGGAAACCTCCGAATGTGATATTACGAAATTACCCGAGTCAAAGGGGGTTGCCGTTGCGCCCGCGCCGACGACTCAAATACGCGGTCCTACGCCCAATTGTTTACAAAATACGGAAATGCTCCAATCGTTTTTACAGATTTTGACTCTTATGATGGGGGCCATGAGTGATGAAGATAAGCGGAAGAATTTACAAAAGATTCAATTGTCCAGCCTCTTTAATTTGAAAACAAACACGGGTTTGAATGGGGATGTTCGTACAAAAATGAAGTCCATTATCGAGAAACTGTTGGAAATTCTCAACACAAAATCGACCGTCACGGAATCAATTTCGACGGGAACCGATGCACCGGTGGAAATTATTGGCACAAGTGTATCGACACAAACCAATGGGTCAGCGGTAACACAGGATTTTGACGCAATGATGAAGACGAAAAAAGTTGGGGACATTATTGATATTCACCAATTTGAGATAATCAGAATGAAGGATGATGGGAATTGTTTATACAATGCAATTCTGGAGGGTCTTCAACGCGTTGGTCAAGCGAGAAATACGATTCCACAATTTCTGGGAATTATACAAACCATTCTTGGTGAAGGAAAATATTTAAAGAAAGATGTATTGTATAGTTCAATTGTATCTGACCAAGACGGCAAATATAAAAAACAAGGGGCAATATTAAAGGACCTTCCAGAATATAAAACGATTCTTGAAGATACCACCAAATTGGATGGTGAGAAACAAGATGCCGTATTTACACAATACCTTACGGATTTTATTGAAATGGATGGCGAATTTGTAAAGATGTGGGGTGATTTAGATATTATTGGAACACCTACCGCCGTCGCAAAAGAAGTATTTCTCTATAATATTCGAGAGGACAATGGTACGTATACATTGAATACAATATATCCTGAAAAAGGAATCCAAGCGTACACGGATCTTGAAAATAAGAAGGCAAAAAGCATATACTTGTTATACAATGGAACCAATCATTATGATTTATTAATTCCAAAGAGTGCTGTGGTTGCAGATACAAAACCCGTGGAACAAGACATGTTTCCTGCAATCTTGAAGGCATTACAGGAGGATACAACTATTGCTGCGATTTTAAAGGATGACTCTACCATTCAAATGCCAACGAAACTCGAAGAGGTGGTACCTTTTTTTCAAACCATTTTGGAGAAAAAACAAGTGCAATATGATGCTGCACAAGCCATCCAAAAAACTGCGTACGAGGAAAAGATTTCGGAAATTGCAAAATTGCAGGGACAAGTTGATTCACTCACCACTGCACATGAAGAAACAATGAAGGGACTTGAAATAATAATTAAACAAAAAGAACAGGCTCTTGCAACATTACAGTCAGGAAAAGAGACTGAACTTGAATCTGTAAAATTAGAAAGGGAACAACTCAAAAAAACACTTGAGGAAAAACTCGCAGAGTTACAAACAAATAAAGAAACGTATACCCGTGAAAAGGAAGATCTTGAATCACAAATTACAAGCCTGCGTGCTGATATAGAAAGAATAACACAATTACAAACTTCCACAGAAGCAATACGTGCGGAACTGGACAATGTAAAAGGTGAACGGAATACTGCAAAAGGTAACGCCGCATCAAAAGAACAACAACTCAACGACGCCAAAGCCTCACTCGAGCAAATCCAATCACAACTGAATGAAGCAAATAAAACAGTTGAATCAAACGTTGCAAAGATTGGAGAATTAACCGCAACGATTGCAAGTTTAACAGAAGCAAGTCGACAACTTCAGGGTGACATTCAAGCCCTAACTGCTGGAAATAAAACGAAATTGGCTGAACTTGTAACCCAACATGCAAATGCAATTGAAACCCTTCAAAATGATATCGACCGTCTTGCGGCATACCACGATGCACAACGACGTGCCCAAGAAGAACAATTTCAACAACAACTCCAAAATCAAAAAGCAAAATTTTCGAATGAACTTGCTTCTGCACAGACCGAAAACAACCAACTCCAATCTGCCCTTGCTTCTGCACAGACTGAAAAAGCCGCATTGGACAGTCAATCAAAAGCCCTTCAAGAGGAAATCACAAAAAAGAATGCACAAATCAGCGAGTATGAAAAAAAGATTTTAACAGGGAACCAAAGTATAAAAGAAGAATTAAAACGGGTAACAGCGGACCGCGATAATTTGATAAATCAACATTCAGCATTAATTAACGAGACAGCGGAGAAAGGCAAAACAATCGAAAAATATATATTAAAGATTTCAGATTATCAAAAAACAATCCCACGACTCGAAAGAACCATTCAAGAATTGCAAACCAAACTTCAAGAATTGGAAGGTATCCGCGAAAAACTTGCCGCCGAAACAAAACTGCGTGAAGAATTACAAGGTAGATACAATGCATTACAAGCATCGAGTCAGACGGGTAAGACGTCCATCACAACATTAGAAGAACAAATCCGCACACAAACCGAAAAAATTGCAGAATGCGAATCACAGGCAACATTGCTTCGTGAGCAAGCAGAATTAATTGTTACCCAAAAAGACACCATTACCAAACAACAAGAAACCATTGCACAATACGAAACACGCCTTCAAACTGCCACCACAGAAAAAGAGACAATTCAAAAACAATTGGCAGAACTTCAACCAAAAGTGTCTGCCACGGAAACAGAAAAGCAAGAAATTGCAAAAAAACGTGATGCTCTTATTGCGGAATTAAACGCCAAGACAAATGAAGTTGAAAGTTTGAAACTCCAACGAGACATTGCAAAATCAAACGGTGCTTTCAAAGATGCCGAGATTGGTAGATTAAAAACACAATTGGAAACGATGAAGAACGCCCTTGCGCAACAAACTCCCAATGAGGAAATTCAAAAACGGTTGGATGTTATATTGCCATACTTGCTGGTTGATTCGGACCTCCAAACACAAATCAAAGAATACATCAAAACGGGGAATAATACGGATGGTCGCCTGACTGCATCATTAGAAACACACAAATCGACAATGTGCATGATTTTCCAAATGGCGTATTCATTAATCATATACAATAATAACTTTATCGATAATATACCGGATTTATTAGCCGAATTTAAATCATATAAGCCTCCTTTTACATTTTATATGAAAGGTTCTCGTACCCGTATTGAATATACGAACGATGACAAGAAGAAATTATTACAAGAATTGACAAGTTTCTTTAATATTATTTTTACACAATCGTCAAAAACATTAAACTTTGATAAAGATACATATCCCACACTCTATAAAATATTATCGTCAAAGGATTTGTTTTTAATCAATGAAGCACAAGATGACCACAATATTTATAAAAAACTCGATGTTGTATTTCCTTCCTATAACAAGATATTTATCTTTATTGAAAACGGAGGTTTTATATTTACAAGGGAAAACCCATACGCGCACAAGAAGGATAAAAATCATTCATCGGTTCGATTATCGATACTTATTTTGATATTTGTACAATTAATCAACAATCTTCTTCTTAAAACTATAAAAGATTTTATTACAGTTCGTTGTAAAGTGACCCTTCCTATGCCTACCGCAAATGTTCCAACCGCAAATGTTCCAACCGCCGTTCCTAAGCCAACCGCAAATGTTCCAACCGCCGTTCCTAAGCCAACCGCAAATCCCCCAACTGCTTTACCTAATCCACTAATTCGGTCGCGTTCTCTTGGTTATATGGCGCCGACCGAATCATCGGCGGCAAAACAACAAGGTACACAACTTCATTGCTTCAATCAAGAAGGAAAGTATGTATGCAAAAAAACATATGCAGAAGTCGCATCAACAAGTAGTACACCAACAAGTAGTACACCAACAAGTAGTACACCACTTCAAAGACGCTATTCCATCGGCGGTGACGCAAGCGAACTCATTGAATTTGACGAAGAATAAAAAATGAGAATTTAGAGATGAATCATCCCTTGATACAACGGGTCAAATACAGTTTTTACGCAACCCTTCTCTTCTTTTTTCTGACCAACCCGTATACCATTCAACTCTTCCAAGTCATCTTCCCCTTTTATGGAAGTCAAACCTTTGCTGGATTTATGCTCCAGGGGTTCTTCTTTTTCCTCTTGTGTGTGGCGCTGTTTGTGTATCCTCGCCATATGTGATTCCGTGATAATAGGCTTCAAATGCCATCTTTTCTCCATTATTACAAGCCTCCATTTCCGACAGTCCAGATGCGCGTGCCATTGCATACCCCAAGGCCGCTATATACAAGTGCTGTTTCGAAAGAATGGGGTCAATTCCCTCTGGGACATTGTACACATAACAAAGATTGTTCCACAAAATCGGTATTTGCATCTTGAAATATAATTCATGTTTCGTGATTTCATATTTCAATATTTTGCCCATATTGTAGAATGAACGTCAAACCTGCCCACGTAATTTTAGTCGCTTCCATCTTGATTCTCCTCTCTCTCTTTTCCTTGATTGACACTGGCATTAATGTCCAAGCCGCTGCCCTCAACAGCAATTATGAAGGATTTGCCGATGGTGGTGCACGTTTTGTCATGTATTATGCCGACTGGTGTGGTCACTGCCAAAAGGCCAAGCCCATGTTTGAAGGCCTTATCAAATCCGGTGGATACAAGGGTGCTAAGTTTGAAATGGTGAGTCCCGAAAAGGAACCTGAAAAGGCCAAGGGTGTCGATATTCAAGGATTTCCCACCTTCATTTTACACAAGGCTGATGGTTCGACGGTTCCCTATGAAGGACCGCGTGAAGAAGGGGGAATCAAATCCTTCTTGGATTCGAATATGTAAGGGTGACACGCTGGGTCATCGTGTTTTAGGACACGCTGTGTCTTCGCACCATTTTCCGCGATGGAGCCGTAAACGATTTCAGAAATGCATCCGTGGCTTCGTAACCCTTGGTAAACAACATGTCTTTTTCTTCCAGCGTCAACTCGAAATGCAGTGACGGAAACGAACCCACTGGAATTACAATGGTATTGTGCATATACTTTTGTAATTGCACGCGTGATTGCGGAACATAATAACACGCCAACAAGGATTGTAAAAAGGTGAGAAAATCATCAATGTAAGGTGTGACCTCTTGGGTTTCATTGATAAAAGTAATCCCCAAGGTATGACGCATATCTTCCTCCTCATAATGAAAAATCGGATAATTTCCCATAATTCCTCCGTCCACCAACAATTGTTGTGATTCTGGATGTTGGACCGGTATAAAATACAAGGGATACGCCATGGAAGCATGTAGCGCCGTGACAATCGATATATGCGGCGTGGTATCCACATTCATTTGTACCGCTTCTAACGTTTGAATATTGGTCGCCCATACACACAATTTATGAAATCCCTTTTCCTGCAAATCTTGAAAGGTTGCATCCGGTGACAAGTTCTTATAATGCAACACACTTTTCAGCAGCATTTCCAAATTCTTCCCGTCATCCAATCCAAACGTGTCCATAATATCCAACAAATGTTCAGGGTCCACGTGTCGTATTAACGAAAACTGGAATTTGTAGCAGAGTTTTTTGATTTCACTCGGTGTATACTTTAGCGCACACAACAAGGATATAAATCCCCCTGCACTGACCCCTGCAAATTCCCGAACATTTTGTAAATACCCCTTTTCATATAAATACGTAATTACACCCAGATGGGCAAATAACTTCATTCCACCTCCTGCAAATACAAGACGCCGTGGTGGTATAAACATTGTAATGCGATTCTTCTACAGTGGAAAAAATAATGTTTTATAGTAAGGCAACGCACATCTATGCAATATGAACAATCCCTGGAAACCTTCTGATGTCCAAGTTCCCAAATTATCTCCCAGTGATTTATTTTACAAACGAAAGGAGCGTGATGAATCACGGCTGGTGGCCTATAATAAAATTCTCGAAGAAATCCAGCACCGCATTCGCAAAAGTAGTATGAATAGCACCAGTACACATATTTTATACAATATTCCTCCCTTTATCCACGGACTTCCACGCATTGATTTGAAAGATTGTGTCGTATACATTGTTTACATTTTACGCCAACAAGGGTTTGAAGTACGCTACACCTATCCGGACTTGCTATACATTAGTTGGAAACAACACGAACGTGACTACTTTTTGAAAGAAAGCCCCATTATTCAGGCCATGATTGCCACCACGCCGAAAAAACCCGTGGCGACGAGCACACGCGTCAAGTTTGATTTACCCGCAAGCCCCATTGTCACGACACCTGGTGGATACGGACCACAACAACATTTGGGTCCCTTGCAATCGTATCGCACAAGTCCCAACCAACTTCAACGTAATAGCAATGGGGGTGTTCAAGCGGAAAACGCGTATAGCATGTTTGGGACCCAAGGGAAGGCTCCACCCCGCGATATTCAAGACTATCGACCCCCCATGAGTTTTGTAAACGCCCTCGAGAAACCCATGGCCGAACCTCGGAAAACCGTCATTAACGACTTGGCAAATTTTTAAAGGTGAAAAATAAAAAGAAAGGTTAGAATGTGTTATACGGCAAACGATTCGCTGATAGGATATATTATAAATAGTGTATCATCCATTGCGTTATACAATATTACGAATGATTCGCAATACAAGGTAATGTCGTTATTTTTACTCTTTGTGGGTCAAATGCAGATTTTTGATTTTGCGTTTTGGAAGAACCAGCAATGTAATTTACAGAATGAAATTACGACAAGACTCGCAATGGGGTTTAATCATCTTCAACCCATTGTATTTTTGTTTTTACAAACGTTTTATGGGTTTCAACAATCATCTCTTTCAATCATACTATTTTTCTTCCATATAATGGTTGGAATATTTTATAACATACAAAGTTTTACAAAGATTCACTGTACACTGCCGGCGGAAGGCGTCATGAAATGGAAATGGAATGATTTGCCGTATCGTGAACTCTATTATCTTTCCTTCTTAGGATATCTTGTTGTTGCATCGTTTAACTTTAAAGATTCCTTATTTCAAATGGTTTCTGCACTTGTGATTCTGCTAACCTTTATTGTTGCCACAAAAACACCGATTTTAAATAAATCGTCGGGTCGAATTTGGTGTTATTACGCAGCATTTATACCATTGTTATATATCATTATGAAATATGTTCATGGTTGATAATCATAAAACGCAATAAAATTGAATTATTCCGCGGTAGATTGTATCCAATCCAATTTACCATGGAATTTATTGACAGCGGATTTGTGGGGCCCAAGAATGTTCCTATGGAGGAAAACTATGCTCAGGGAATTATCCACGGGACCTGTGTTGGCATGGCGCTTTCCTTCATCCTTATTTTCAGTCACCACTACTTTTGCAACAAGTACTTGCCGTAGGCAAAGGTTTGACGATACGCAATTTGATTAATGGCATCAACATATTGAAACTGGTCTTGCAACCACGATGCCAAATCGGCCTTTTTTTTCAGACAAGCGTGAATATAGACTTTTTGCAACACATACGGCCAGTCTACATTTTCCAAGGTATCCTTGTAATGGGCAAACATGGCCTGCAAATCTTCCGCCAAACATCCTTCGTTAATCATGGTTTTTCCTTCCTTGACGAGTGCGTCTTCCATTCCCATTCTACTCTTCTTATGGTGACGGGTTTAGATTATGTAATAAATTGTATAGCCGTTGGGCGACGACCCCCACCTTTCGATTGTTGACCTTGACGGCAGATAGAGCGTCGGCGGGTTGCGCAAAGATTTGCTCCAAGGACCCAAAGGCTTGCAAGAGGGCTTCTGCGATTTTTGCACTGACCCCTGGGCACTGTTGGAGGGCCGCGGATGCAAATACGTGGGGATTTTCTTTATTTCCCTTTTTGGTAAATTGTTGGACGTCGGTGTAGGACAAGATTTCTCCTTGAAAGACTTTTGGGTCTTCGGAATATTGTTTGTACAAGAGTTGTATATATTGTGCACTGTCTTCTGTACTTTTGGTATTGTACACGGGGATATTGTATTTCAACATGAGTCGATTGAGTACTTGTTGCAATTCGGCTTTCGACTTTTTTCCGTAGGGGCGGGGAGTGTCGAGGGACCCTTCAATCATATAGAGAACCTTGGCCTTGTGGGACGAGGCATAGGCAAGTAAACGCGTGCGTTGTTCACGGTATCGCCCATCCAATAAACTGGCCTCAAGATCGGAAATAGTCTTTCGTTCCACAATAAGACCTCCTTCGCATATTTCTTCGCCAGAAATACCAATCCAAATGTCACCCACATCGACGGGTTTTATGGTTGCGTAGGAAAGACCTTGGAAAAAAGCGTGCAATTCACGTTCACGATAATCAAGAAAAATGGCCATCTTCTTCATTATCATGGTGCGTGTGGTTTAGACCACATGTAGGTAAAAAAAACGTCGGCGACGAAGCCGGTGATTGCAAAGAGAAGGAGAATATATTCAAATTGTGTTTTGTGGGGCTTTTGGTAAAAATACAGGGCGAGTAAAAAGAAGAAGGGAATGGCCAAGAGGTCGCCAATATGAGGGAGTTGGGATGTCATACTCTACTTATGACGACGCGTATGGCGTTTGTGCTTTCGCTTGGACCGCTTTTGCTTTCGTGAACGACGACGGCCACCGGTTTGCTCAGTGGATTCTGCAGGAGGTTCTTCTACTGCGGGTTCTTCTACGGGTTGTTCTTCGACCGCAACGACTTCTTCTTCGACCGTTACAGGTTCTGCAGGTACATTGTTCTTAGGGGTATTGTTCTTAGGGGTATTGTTCTTAGGGGTATTGTTCTTAGGGGTATTGTTCTTAGGGGTATTGTTCTTAGGGGTATTATTCTTAGGGGTATTGTTCTTAGGGGTAATGTTCTTATTCTTGTTACGATTGTTTGATGTGGATTGGACCGGTTCAATGGTTGCAACCTCTGTATTTGCAATCTTTAGTTTATTGTTGTTTACATTGGTAGTTGCAGGCGGAACAGGTGTTACTGACGCATCCGTCGCATTCGTTTGTTCTCTAGAAATTAAACCACCCATAATACTCTATTGTAAATTCACAAATTTATCCATATTGTTGCCATTGCATGTTGGGACCAAACATGGTTTGTAAATCGGGCGACCATTGGTCATAATTATTGCGACCCAAGGATGTCTTTGATGTGACTGTACTAAAGGGGTCAATTCCTTGAGCAAAATCATTTGCGACCGTAGGAACGACAATCATACTGTCGGGATCGACCCGTGAATCTGTTTGGTTGGATTGAATCGACATTTGGGTTTGCGGCACTTCATCCTCATACACAATCTTCGGGTTGATTTCTTGAACGCCCACAATTTCATAGACGTTATTGTCCTTTTCCACAATTTCTGGAATGAGACCCTTGGTCTTATACATTTTGTTCAACCATTTCTTCACGTCACTCGGTTCTGTTTTTATATAACTGCTGGTTTCCGAGGGCTTATAGATTTGCAAGGTACGCGATTCTGGGTCAATATACGTGCCTGGAGGTAAGATTTTATCCCCATTAATATCAATAAACGTTTCTTCCTTGTACGGAGCCGCATTTGTGCTTTCCTTATTAAACAAGGCCTGATTTTGTTGATAAATGGAAGAATCCGTCGGCAGTTGCGCCCAGTCAAACGGATACCGTTGGCGAGAAGCATTAATGGCGTCCTTGGTGGCTTGGCGACCCCCTTCGCTTTGAAAGACAAAGTCCTGGGTACTGGTGTCGGCAAATCCATCCTTGGAATTGTCCATCCATACACTGCGGTCAATGGCATCTTGTTCATAGTCACCATACTTGTCTTCATTGGTCATATAGGGTTTGGTTCCACTGACCGACGTGTCCAACACAACACGGCACCGACGACATCCATTTTCAAACCCTTCCGAAAAGTCACACGGCGCATCTGGGTCACAGTTGGGACAATTGGGGCATGGGGGTAAGGGGTCCGGATTGGGGTTTGGTGCGGGCGGGCGTGGACAGGGTGTCGGAGGTTTTGGGCATTCCTTTTGTTCCTCTCCTTGGATTGCGTTGACCTTGCGTGAAATATGCAACAAGACAATCGTCATCGCAAGGATGGAAATTGCTATAATTAAAATCATCATAAATTCCATCTTCCTACTACTTGCAGATACATCTTTCAAAAATTCATTTATTCCCCTTCAGTAGGAGTATGAAAGGTGGAAAAGGGAAACAATACATGCCCCGATCTGCAATGGGGGCCATAATGAAGCCTGTTGACGTAGACAGTGAACAAAAGATTCCAGAATTGGATGCACGAATTGAAGTGGGAAATCTCAGTCTCGTCTTCGTGTATGCACCCTGGTGTGGACATTGTCAACACTATAAACCCGTAATGGACGAATTGGAAAAAATCCCAAATCGGAGTGTACAAATAGCACGGGTCCGGGATGATATATATCCCAAAACAGCACTCGGCAAAAAGGTGCCGGTCGATGGATATCCCTCCCTCATGTTGGTCAAGCCAGATAATAGTGTCACCGTATTTCAAAACGAAAACGGTGAAAAGTCCAACAGTATCCCCAATTATACAAATAAGAATCTTATGAAATCGATTGTGGAAAATGCGGGGACACCTGAAGGATTGCAAATCATGAACAATGCAACGGTTCGTGAAGAAGAAGTGGAAAATATGAAGGGGAACAATGGAATTGGTGCGGAAAATTTGGTCGAGCCAGCGTCAGAACCCAGTAACCTGCAAAAGAATATTCTTGAAGGTCAACAACGGGTCATTAATACCGGAAAAAAGTCCATGCACGTTGCGCAAAGTGGTGGTTCCTTGTACCATTTTTTGTTACAAGTATCCCAAGAATTAGCACCGGCTGCCGCATTGGGGGCTGCCGCACTGTACCGGCGTACCCGTAAGCGGACAATCCGTAAAGGAAAAAGCCGCAAAAACCGTGGGCGAAAATAATCCGCGACCAAACGCAAAAAAAATTGTTGTAAATTTACGACGTAAATAGATAACAAGAAGACAGATAAAATGAACACCCCTCCCCTTCAGTTTCATATTTTAGATTGTCACATTCGTGACGAAATTGTCGAAGAAGAAACGGCCGAAACCAAGGTGGTGTCGTACGTGGAAGATCACGAGCCGGCATCCCAGTATCGTGGTCGTAAATACAATGAAAATGCCAAAGTGGTCATTCACTTGTTTGGTTCGTGTGTCAATGGTCAAACGGTACGTTGTGACGTATACAACTTTGAACCCTTCTTTTACGTCAAACTTCCAGAAACCAACCCAAATGCAGGCAAACGCGTGCTCGAAGAATTCCTGGAATCCAAACTTGGACCCGCATTCCAATCGTGTGTGGTTTGCAATATTGTCTACAAGGAAGAATTGTATGGGTATACCAAACACCAAAAGGTCCCCTTTCTCGAAATCAAAATGACGTCCATGGAATTGTATTACGCCATTCGCAACCAGTTTCTCTATTTCAACAAGGAACGAAATGATGGCAAGGCGTTCAAGAAAATCTCCTTGGGGGCACCATTCAAACCGTACGAAGCCCCCAAACTCTTTGAATCGAATTTGGACCCGCTCCTGCGATTCTTCCATTTGCGAAATCTGAGTCCCTGTAACTGGGTGACTGTCAAGAATCAGTCTGGTCCGAGTGGCACACCAACGCGCGATATCTTGGAATATACCTGCGACGTTTCAGAAATTAGTCCGTGCGAAAATCCACCGGTTCCAACGGCACCCTTTGTACTCGGGTCGTGGGATATTGAAACATGGTCGAGTACCGGCGAGTTTCCTCTGGCCATTCGAAATTGGTCGCATATTATCCGCCCCTTTTACAAGGCATCCAGTTCCGTCGAAGAATTCTTTGACACAATCGTGTCGGCATTGCGGCACGAAGGCGACCTACCTACGGATTGTTATAAACTGACGCTGCAAACCCACAATGATGCGAAAATTCAGAAACTTGAAAAAATCTTTGGAAAATATGCACACGATAGTGGCTTGCAGAAATACTTTCCCAAACAAAAAATCATGGCCAAGGTCCGTGATGGATATATTGAAGAACTCGGAGAATTCCTCGACAACCAACTCAAACTCAACCAAGATTATGCATTGCTGGGCGACCCCGTAATTCAAATCGGTACCATCGTGTCGCGTCTGGGAAGCAAGGATGTCCAAAAGCATATTTTCGTCTACGGAACGTGCGATACGATTGACGGTGCAGTCGTTCATAGTTTTAAAACCGAAAAGGAAATGCTCTTGGGGTGGTGCAAATGGGTATACAACCAGGGCATTGATGTCCTCCTGGGCTACAATATCTTTGGTTTTGATGAACATTACATGTGGGACCGCTTTTGCTTTCATCATATTGACAAGGAAGAAGTCGTGCAGAAACTAAATCGGCTCTATAGTTTGGGAACGCCCATGACCCTAGAATCCAAAGAATTGTCGAGTAGTGCCATGGGTCAAAACTTCTTGCACTTGTGGAAGACCAGTGGTATTTTGCGAGTGGATTTGTTTCAGTACATTAAACGAAACGTCACACTGAGTTCCTACAAACTGGATGATACGTCGCGCTACTTTTTGGGCGAAGAACCCGTCAAAGTACAGGACAATGATAATGAAACGTGGACGGTGTATACCAAGCCCAAAAAGACACAAAAACCGGAGGTGGGGCGAAGTGTTGTCTTTGTCAATGATGTGGGTGTAACGCTTTGTAATAAAGTGTCGATTGTGCAAGTACTGGACGACGGATTTGTGGTCCAAGCCCCTGACGACGTGGAAATCTTGGATATTGACAAGTGGGCAGTCGTCAAGGACGATTTGAGTCCGGAGGAAATGTTTCGACTTCACGAAGGGTCGAGCACGGACCGTGCAGTGATTGCCTCGTATTGTATTCAGGATTGTCAACTGGTCTTGGACTTGTTTCATAAACTCGAAGTCTTTAACAATTCCATGTCCATGGCCAACGTTTGTAGTGTACCCATTAGTTATATTTTCCTGCGTGGCCAAGGCATCAAGATTGAAAGTCTCATCTTCAAATTCTGTTATGAAAATCAACAATGCATTGAAGTGTTGCCAAATCCGAATGAAAATGAGGAACAGGAAAGTTATGAGGGTGCCATTGTCCTGGACCCCAATCCTGGATTCTATACGGTACCCGTGGGTGTAGCAGACTTTGCGTCACTCTATCCGAGTACGATTATTAGTGAAAATATTAGTCACGACACACTGGTATGGGCCAAGGATTACGATTTAAACGGAAACTTTAAACAGTTTGCCTTTGGGTCCGATGCCTATGATAATCAGGCCGACGTACTGTATACCGATATTTCCTTTGATATTCTGATTAAAGACCCTGAAGATACTCGCAAAAATCCGGCCAAGATTAAGGCAGGGACACGAATTTGTCGATACGCCCAGGAAAAGGTGGGAACGATTCCGTTAATTGTTGCAAAGTTGCTTGCCCAGCGCAAGGCGACGCGAAAGAAGATTGCCAGCGAACCAGACCCTTTCCGTAAAGCACTGCTGGATGCGGAACAGTTGGCCTACAAAGTTACCGCCAACTCCTTGTATGGTCAATTGGGGGCGAATACCTTTAAGATTCGGTTGCAACACTTGGCGGCGTCCGTCACGGCGTATGGTCGTAAACAAATCATGTTTGCACGTGATATGATTATGGAGTTTTATGGACCCAAGGCACAGAATCCTCGTTGTACAGCATCGGGTGCGGAAACGGTGTATGGCGATTCGGTGACGGGGGATACTCCCTTATATCTGCGCAAAGATGGAAAACCATGTATTGTACGTATTGATGAACTTGAAACATTTTGTAAAAGTACCTGGAAAGAATGGCACGAAACGAAAGAATGTATTGATATTGAAGGAATTGATACTTGGACGGAACGTGGATGGACACCTCTTCATCGTTTGATTCGTCATAAACTTGCACCAACCAAAAAAATGTATCGTATATTAACTCATACGGGTGTTGTCGATTGTACAGAAGACCATAGTTTGGTTGATAAATATGGAAAAGAGATTAAACCATCGGATGTAAATATTCAGACCGAACTACTTCATGACGATAATGTATGGTCTGAATTTAATAGTGATACATGTGACATCACAGAAGATGAAGCATGGGTAATGGGTCTCTTCTTGGCGGATGGTTCATGTGATGCGTATAATACAAAAGACGGAATCAAATATACATGGGCAATCAACAAATCGTACATGAATATTCTTGAAGAAGCAAAAAATAAACTGCCGTTTGAAACAAAAATTCTGGATACTCTTGAAAGTTCTGGTGTGTATAAACTTGTCCCTGTAAAAAATATTAAAGAACCAACCTTAAAATACCGAAATATGTTTTATAATATTGCACGTGAAAAGAAGGTTCCTGATTGTATCTTGCATGCACCCATCAATATTGTACAGTCTTTTATGAATGGATTTTATACTGGAGATGGTGATAAAGTTGGTCAAGAATGTGGGAATTATCGCTGGGACCAAAAGGGAAAAGAAGTGTGCAGTGGATTATATATTTTAGCAAAACGTCTTGGATATAATGTAAGCGTGAATGACCGTAAAAGTAAACCAACTGTCTTTCGTATTACATGCACGAAATCATATCAACGGAAAAACAATATTGCAATCAAAAAAATGTACGAAATCCCAACGGAAAATATTGATTATGTCTATGACCTTCAAACCGAAAACCACCATTTTAGTGTAGGTCCAGGTGCACTCGTTGTTCATAACACAGATTCCCTATTCATTTGCTTCAACCCGAAGGACCCTGCAACGGGTCAACCTCTCGAAGGTCGCGCTGCCGTCGAGGCCACCATTCATCTTACAGAAGAAGCCGGCAAACTTGTATCCCAGGTCCTCAAGCCGCCACACGACTTTGAATTTGATAAAGTCTACTGGCCCTTCTTGATTTTCAGTAAAAAGCGTTATGTGGGCAACATGTATGAAAGCGGACCCGATGAATATGTACAAAAGTCGATGGGGATTGCCTTGAAGCGTCGTGACTATTCCCAAATTGTGAAAAAGGTCTTTGGTACAGCCGTCAAAATCATGTTGGAAGAAAATAACGTTGTAAAATCGGCCGAGTTTGTCAAGCAAGCGTGTACCGATTTGGTCAATGGCAAGTACGGAATGAATAAACTAATTATTAGTAAAAGTCTCCAGGGGAATTACGCCAAACCAGAAGGCATTCCCCATAAAATATTGGCCGACCGTATTGCTGCACGTGATCCAGGAAATGCCCCTGCCGTGGGAGACCGCATGTCCTATGTGTATATTTTGCCGCCACCAGGCCAAGAAGTATCAAAACTCCAAGGAGACCGCATTGAAACGCCACAATATGTCTTGGAAAATAAGTTGAAACTGGATTACATGCATTATATTGAACACCAAATCTCCAATCCAGTGTGTCAGCTCTTTGGTCTGTTGCTGGAACAATTACCAGGATTTCAAGGTCCGCCAGCAGGGGGATGGAACCCCAACCCAGAAAAGGCGCTCAAACAGCGTGAATCCATGGCCTACGATATTATCTTTCGCAATGCCAACAATGCATCCGCCAACAATGCACTCAAATCATTTGGTGAAAAGTTTGGATGGAAGGTAGTTCCGAAAACTGCCACGTCAACATCCTCGCGCACGGTAGCCGTCACACCCGTCAACTATCGACCCATTACCAGTGGGGGACAAAGTACTCTGGATGTGTTTCTCATGGACAAGATGATGATTAAAACCATGGGAAAGAAGCCCAAGAAAAAGGAAGAAACGGAAGAGGGTGCCGTACCACCCAAGAAACCACGGAAAAAGGCCGTAAAAGAAACATCCGAATAATGTAGGTTTTGGGTGCAATGGGAAACTTTTTTTCACGTCAACACGAATCGTATACCAATCCACCCGCACCCGTCATGGTCGATTTTTACCCCCCCTTGTCAGGAAAAAGTGCGGTGGACGATTTGGCCTATGCTGAGACCCTCGATAATTATCTACAACGGGTTGAAAAAAGCCCCATCAATGCCTATGTACGTCGCGGCACCAATTATAAACCCTCCTTGTACACGGTGAACCGTTTTGTACCCAATGAAAAAAAGGGTCTCTGGCCGAATGGTCAAGTCATTTGGATGACAGATGAAGCCGATGGGGGTCTTCCTCATACACGCCCTCCGCGCTATATTTGTTTGCCCGCGTCGCATCCAGAAAAGGATTTGGCAACCACCTTGACCCATGAACGTATCCACTTGTCCCAGCGTCAACGCACTGAAACATGGATTGCAATGCTGGGGAAGGCGTGGAATTTTACCGTGCACCACGAGTCATTGCCAGAAAAACTCGTGTCCATGCAACGACTCAATCCAGATTTAATCATGTTTCCCTTGATGAAATGGAAGGAACAATATGTGCCCTACGCAATCTTTCGCACAACAAAACCAACGTCCTTATCCGATATGAAAGTGGTATGGTTTGATGTCCAAAAACGCGTGGTATTTGAAGCACCCCCCAAAGGCTGGGTCGAATTCTTTGGTAATATTCCTCAAGGGGAACACCCGTTTGAAATGGCGGCCTATATTTTAACAAGCGAATCCAAAAGTCCCGCCAAACAAGCCCTTACGGCAGTCTTGGATGATTTGAAAACGGTTTAATCTTTGCATTTAACAGGTGATTTCCTTTTTTCATGAATACGAGTCTACAACCCAGAATCCTCGAACTCTTTGTCTCTCATATCCAAAATCTCGGGTTTCAAGTGGATTTGCAAAAATATCTTCATCATCGAAAGCCCTTTTTAGAAATATGCAAAGATGTACAAAATCAATCCGTCCATGCATTAGTCACTTCTTCGAAAAATAGGTTTTTTTATAATCACCCTACCCACGGAGTACGCTCCTTTCAATTATTTGATGCTGTCGCAAAAGGCTCCTACGGAAATATTTACAGTTCTCGCTGGGAAAACAATATTGAAGAATTGTATATTAAACAAAGCGAGTTTCCTGTAATCAAAGAGGTACTACTGCAGATATTAGCCCATTGTGTCTTGGATGTCTATCAATTTTCATGGGTTGTACCAAAAATTAATGATGTATTTTGTAACAAGGAATTTGGAAACATGTTTACGATGATTCCCCAAAAAGATTCCGCCATTTATCAAACATACTTGGAAACATATTATCAATCAAGTCCATGCATTGAAAACGATATTATGATTTTTGAAATTGTATGTCAATTAGCCTTGTACAATTATATTTTGGAAGAAGAAACCGGATTGAATCATCGCGATTTACGGTCGCCAAATATTCTCATGATTTACCCCAACGAATCACAAAAAACAATTACCCACGTGGCCAATGGATTTCAGATTACCATTCACGCCAACAATCATGCTCTCATGGTCGACTTTGGAAATAGTTGTATCCCCAACACGGAAACCAAAGTGTATACCCCCAGTGACCAATATTCCATCGATAGCACCCCTAAAGCCGGCCGCGATTTATTTCAAATGCTGGCCTATTTATACAATCAGAAATTCATACGCAATGGGTTGACGGAAAAGGGGCACGCCTTATTCAACACTTTTTTACAAGGGTCAACACGAAACTGGGCAAAATTTCTTGTAGAAAGCAAATACAGTGAAAAGAAGACCTTTGACGTGATTTATTTAATGTCCTTTGGATTTAAATTCTTCAGTGTTCAATGCACCCCCTTTTCCGTGTTTGAAAAAGTCGGCAATACCTACCCTGAAATTATTACGTGCACGGCAGTCAACGAATAAAAAATATAATATGATACATAATGGCTCTATCCAATTATATTTTCGGATTAACGACTCTTCCACTTTTCATCACACACATTGCAAATGTACAAGAATTTTAAATTGGTGGGGTCGTATTTAATGTAAATGACGTCTTTTTGAACACTCGCAACGTTGGTGGGGCATTCCTTGTTGGGACACCCCAGTGTATGCAAATGGGGCAATGTCGGGTCATTCTTGGTGAATTCATTCAAGAAAACTTTATAGGCTTCGGATGCTTTTTCTTGAATAATCGTTTCCATTACAAGGCCACCATTTTCGTCCTCTGCACTGCTACGATATCCACAGTTGCGACATACACGACTCAAGAGTTGTTCCCCATCCTTTGATTTGTCCAAATATAAATAATAATCGCACGTGGGACAGAACTTCATTTCCTATACTCATCCTGAAAAAAGATTTGCTTCAATTTTACGCCACATTTGACAGTTTGATGATGAAAAACAATTGCATTTTGGACATGCGTTTTTGAAAAGAAATTCGACACTGCGTAGTTCGACACATTTCCTCCAATGCATCTTTATGAAAGTTCAAAGGGGCCTTCAGTACAATCATATTGGCACGTGGAGGCGTTTGGGTCATAAGTTCGGAAAAAACATGATTGATATTCTTGGGTCCAATATACAAGTCCACCAATGATTTGTATTTATAATCGGGTCCTCCCCACGGCGGGTCAAAGAAGATTATATCTTGTTGGAGAGTGTTCATCACCGTTAAATAATCGGTATTGGCATACAAATGTGTCTTGTGAAAAACATTGGCCAATTGCAAATTGTGTTCTAACATGGCCGACCGAAAGGGGTCAATTTCCACAACATTCACGCGCGAGAAATACTTGGCAAATGAAATACTGTTTCCGCCAACACATGCCATTGCGTCCGTGACGGTATGTGGAATCGCGTGAAAATGTTTTTGATATTCTTCCAAAATATATTCGCTCGTTTCATTGGCAATAATGCCATTTGTCACACTATACAACCCTTCATTATCAATTTGTACTTGCGGTATTAAATCACTGTCAACAAGCCCTGAAAACAGGCCGCGGATTTTATCGCCCTTTTCTTTCCGATTTTTTTCCATTACCACGTCTCTTACATTGTATATAGAAAAAGTCGTTTATGTTGTGTTTTTACTATGAAAACAACCCGGCTTCCTCTGGTAGGATTCCCATGAACATGTCCTCGCATGAAACTACAATAAAATTGAATCACGACACCGCGGATGGCACGTACAATACAATTCATATGGCTTCCGTGTACGAGAACATTCACCATACCCCGTTGGTACAGTTTCTTGCCTCGCGCAAGGTCTTTAATACCAAAGAATCGGAAGTTTCCATGACTGGCATGGGAGCGTCCAAAGGAAGTTGGTATGTATCCGATGCAGATTATAGCACCTTTCTTGATTTGTT